>Ga0214542_1001508_pt1 | contig 47779 bp, 23 predicted proteins | sample CNSS1metaG_FD_160096 | JGI IMG/M metagenome (GOLD analysis project Ga0214542, IMG submission 160096) | Root nodule microbial communities from cowpea collected in UCLA plant growth center, Los Angeles, California, USA - CNSS1 | ecosystem: Host-associated > Plants > Roots > Nodule | place: USA... | reverse complement strand
CTTTTTTACCATAAAAAAATAAAAGTTTTTCCTTCTCCTCGATTTTTATAGATATTTTTATTGATCAGTAATTAGAATGACACTCATTTTTAATTTTTTGATAGAAATCCGAAATCTAATTTTTTTTATAACTGAAATCACGGGTCAAGTCAGACATGGATAGTGCCTATTGACAATCCGACCTGAAAAAAAAAAATTATTCGTTACCTATCCGTTTACTCGTCGGGTACCCGCTTAAGAAATATCTGCAAATCTTTTTAAAATTCACGGGTACCCGTGAATACCTGCATACCTACAAATATCTTAAAAAATATATATTTTATAAATTTTTTAAATAAAATTTAATTAAAATTATAAAAAATATAGTATAAATTAAATTTAACTTAATAAAATATAATTTTAATTTTAATTAAATTTAACTTAATAAAATATAAATTAAATTTTAATTTTAATTTTTTGCAGGTAACATGTATCTGTAGGTACGGGTAATATGATATCCGCACCCGACCCGTTTATAAGCGGGTATTAAAATACCCGTTACCTACGAATAATAAATATTCACATATACAAACTATCCACCGGAGATTTTAGCTTCTGATACCTGCGGGTTCAGATATTTTTGCTATCCCTATACCTATCTACTCTCAGCTTCCAAAGCTAAGGCAACACAAAAAATGAAAATTACTAATAAATTTCCTAACATTTTCTTGAAAAATCCCACCAAAACCAAAGTAACTCATCCATAAGTACATTCCAAAATATCACTTTTATTTGGATCATTTTTTCTTATAAAGGATTGTCAAATGATAATTTTCCATATATTATTGATGATGCATTTCACAAACCCTACTAGGAACTTTCCAAATGATAGAATATCTGTAATAAGAGCTTTTTTTTTTCATGGTCGTATATGTTAATGTATTTAAAAATAGTGAGATCATCCACAGTATTAGCCTTATAAACTTTATAAATATTTCCAATCAAACCACTTCTATCAATGGATAAAGCTAAAGAAAAAGGAGCACCAAATATTTTAGTACTCCTCGTCTCCCAGATATCCAAAATAATATTGATGAAAACAACCTTCATTTATGGTCTACAATTATTGTTAAGATAAGTTAGCAGAACAGAGAAGGAATGACAATGCAGAAAACATTTAAAAACAAACTTAAAAGCAATAGAACAATGTAAAAACAAAGGATTATGATTATTTGACAAACTTTTTTTAATAAAGTTTGACAAAGTTTGTTTTTTAACACATACCAAATATTTTTCTTTTCTTTTCAACTTATATCAAACTTTTATTTCATCCATTAAAATATTATCACGTGTATTTTACCAAAAATTTGTTAATAAAACTTTGTCAAAACATAATTTTCAAAAAACAAACACTCCAAACTTTCCTGGTTTACAAAGCAAAGTTGACAACCACTACTGAGATGAACACCATAGAGGGACTCTCGAGATACCTCTTCTCTCCTGCAGAGAGGTACTCTTTATGCCCATACTATGCATATTCTCATTGCACAACTCTATAGTAGAAAATTGAAATTATTGATTCAGTTTTTATTCGATTCGCAAAAGCTTGCTTCTTACTTTTTTGGTCTATTTATGCCATTGTTATGTTAATTACCGTTTAAGGACCGACATTGACATGGATTTTTGTTTTGACTTGTCAAAATCCCCGAGCCATCCCTTAGCCAAGGACAAAATGCTATTTCTCTCCTTTTGCCAAAATAATTTTCTACATAATATTCAAATTATCAGTACAATAAGTAGGCTTTGGTTGTTTTTGTAGGACTTTTTATCGTACATTCATTCATTGATTATGACATTTTGTCACCAATGTAATGCCAGCTGTTCTCTCTGGTTCAAGGATAACAATGTCATAAATGTTATATATTGAAAGCATATAGACGCTATCATTTACATGAATATTTCCAGAATTGGCATGCTTAATTATCACTCATCACCATGTTATATATGATTAGGTATGATATGTGAACATTTTAGGGGCATGAGCGGTAATTCACGATGAGATGCACACAGAGAGCAAGCATGGGATAAAGGTGAACAAAAGTCTCGAGAATCAGGGTGTGTATGACAGAACAACATGTGAAATGTAGTTCGTGAATTGCAAATTGTTGAGGTGGATCTTATTTAAAACCCTTCTCCTCAAGGACAGATTCATCACTATTATGTGGCTAGTTTGTAGAAATAGAATCCAAAGAAGAGTGTCAGAGAGTTCATTCAACACAATCACTGTATCAGTTAGAAAATCTTGGAAATATTCTAGTCGCCACCTCAACAACATTCAATAACCTTTTTTTCTCTCTTTCACACTCTTATATTGTATCGGTTTCATCACTATCTTGAACCTATATATAAAAAAGAAGGTTATTGTGGTCTCAAATACGAGCTTTGTTGTGTAACAATCATGACAACTGGGTTGGTACGGAGCTATACCAAACCCTTGGACGTATAGCATTGTCATTTTATAGTTCAAGGACATTCTCCTGCGCAAGCCATTGTCAACGTCGACAATTCAAAATCCTTGGATTTCAGCATTCCCCTTGTGGAGTTTTTAATCATCTTTCGTTTTCTAAAACAACAGAAAAGGTGTCATGTTTGTGTGGTAAACAAAGTTATAATTACTACCACCACGTGTTAACACCACCATGCATGGCTACATACACATCAACCTGTTGTGGCAGTGAGAGGGAAACATAAAAACATAAAAACATAAAAACCTAAAAGATTTATCGTAAAAAAAGAAAGAAAAAGGGATTTGAAACAATCACTGAGTACATACACAGTGAATAACGGTCACATGGGCTTTGTTTGCTACTTCTCCAAACGTGAAGACATTTATACCAACCTACACACTCTCTCCTACATATCCGCGCCTCGCATGCAGTTCCAAGTATCACCAAGCACTGATACTCAAAGCACCACTTTCCACTGATCTAAGTTATTGAAATCAACCATGGATACTTGCAAGAAGTCCCCCCTGAAGCCATGGAAGAAAGGGCCAACCAGAGGGAAAGGTGGTCCACAAAATGCCTCGTGCGAGTACCGAGGTGTTAGACAGAGAACTTGGGGCAAATGGGTTGCTGAGATAAGAGAGCCAAAGAAGAGAAGCAGACTCTGGCTTGGTTCTTTTTCCACAGCTGAAGAAGCTGCCATGGCTTATGATGAAGCTGCAAGGAGACTCTATGGACCAGATGCATACCTTAATCTTCCACACCTGCAGCCAAGGTCTACTACTTCATCTATTACACCAGGAAAGTTCAAATGGTTCCCTTCCAAGAACTTCATTTCTATGTTCCCTTCCTGTGGATTACTCAATGTTAGTGCTCAACCCAGTGTTCATTTAATCCATCAGAGGCTACAAGAGCTTAAGCACCAAAATTCAGCTGAGAGGCATTCCCCAAATAGTTCATGCAATGATCCAGAGGCAGAAACTCAGAATGTAGACAACACTGACAATGCAGAAAGCACTCCAAAAGACTCTCAAACATCATCCGAGGATGTTCCGGGAGATCTTCAAGAGAAACCCCAGATAGACTTACATGAGTTTCTTCAACAGCTGGGAATACTTAAAGAAGAAACACAGTCAGCAAGAGCTGATAGCACAGAAAGTTCAACAGTTCCTGAAGCTGTGTTGAGATATGAAAACGATGAATTGGGAGTGTTTTCTGACACGAGTGTTAACTGGGAAGCGTTGATTGAGATGCATGGAATTGCAGGTCTTCAGGAATTAGAATCCACCCAGCTTGAAGCATATGGCACAAATGATGACTTTACTTTCTCAACTTCCATTTGGAACTTCTAAGTAACTTGTTTTTCTTTTCAAATGGGTACTTAGAATATCAGATTAAGCACTCTAATCCTGTTCATGGCAGCATGTAAGAGTAGGAAAGTGTAGGTAGATTAGTAGACTAGCAAGTAGAAAAGAAGTTTCATCATTCTGCAAGTTGAGAAAGTAAGGATTTGTAATGCAGTTGCAGATTCAATAATCGGTATAGCATCTAGTGCGAGTGTTACGGATTGCAGAATTAAAAAAGAAGCTCATCCCTAGCCAACAATCTGAAACATCAAATTTGGAATGTCACGAATTTCTTGAGAAGAAGCTGTTAGGAATACGAGGTAGGTTCAAGATCTAATCTGTTTTGTTTGCATTAATAAAATTGTGTTTTGTCATTTCATTTGTTTGTGAAAAACAGTTAATGTCATAAGGTCCTTAGTTAAAATTAGAGACTTGTTTTAGAGATTATAATGAAGGAGAAAAAAAGTCTTTTATAATTTTATTTAAATTGTCTTTTATCGTAAGATTAATGAGATAAGACATTAGTTATCTAATAGATCAAATATGTGTGATTGTCTTTATTTGATAAAGATTGATACACGTGGTTTATTAAAGTATGAATAATGCTAAGAATATTGAAATAGGTGAACTCATCCTGATTATCAACATTAAATTTTTGTGAAAAAATATATTATAATAATTTCCTTAAACGTAATATTATCATAATAATTGCCAAGACATTTATTATAATTTCATTTTAGACACCTAATAACGTTGAATGGTTACCGAGTTTAATTAAATTATTGTAGAATGGGATGATAAAGAATTCATTAAATTTTGTAAAGAGTATGAGTACTATAATAAAAAAAAATAGGGTTAAATATATTTTGGTATTTCAACCTTTAGTGAAAATTAAAATTAGTCTCTCTTGAAAATCTGTAAACTTTGAACCAATTTAGTCCTTAAATTCTATAAATATATGAATTTAGTCATTATAGTATTAGTTTGTTTATATTGTTTAACGCATGTTCACTTCAATGTAAGTTGAGAAAAGCGTTTGAAACATCAAATAAATTTAAAAAAATTAATTTAAATGACTAAATTCACGCATTTCTAAATATGAAGACTAAATTAGTTCAAAATTTTCAAGAGGGATTAATTCCAATTTTCACTAAAAGTTAAAGGACCAAAAACATATTTATAAAAAAAAAAAAGTCCATGACTTATACAATTACAAAATAATAAAGAAAGGAGTTTCTTGTTTTTTTATTATATATTAACTTAAATAGAATTTATCAATTTTAAACCATATTATAGAGTTAATTTTGTGGTTTAAAGATTAAAGGAAATATTGTTATTTTTTCTAAAGGTTCTTAGAAATATAAAAGATTGTTTTATGTTATCTGGACGTTAAGAAGTGTTATTAATCATAAATCTTGATTAATATGTTGTTAATTCACTATCGGTTGAGTTTATACTTACCGAATTTCAAACTAATGAGTGTTCTAATTTTTATAGAAAACTTATTATTTGATAATTAAATTGAATAATTTAACTTTATCAAGTAAATTATTTTTCTTAAAAGTGAAATATTATCTGCCAAAAATATGTGTTGCTTTAATAAGTTATACAACAGAGAAAAAACCATAAAACACTCCATACAACATAAATATATATAGCTTAATTAATGTATAAGAACAATCATAAAAACATATAGGTGTTGTACCGCATCTTTTGTGAATATCACCTACAAATAAGTGTCAATTTAACCGATTCCGAAGTTGAAGTTTTTCTCAGTCCAACCCGTGCCCAAATTTAAAACGGGTCTATCGAGATTGGAGTAGAGACAGACTTGTTCAAGTTGAAGATCAAGTCTGACTGATTTAGTTAAAGATAGGGACAGACCGATCAAAATTAAAATTGTAATTATATTTAAAAAAATAATATATTTTTTATTTTTAGAAAGAAAGTTCATGGATTAGTCTTGATTCACAAAACTTTTGTTAACTTTTTGGTCCAATTGATTTTTTCAATAAGGGACTTTTTGATTTTATAAACTTTTTTTGTCTCAACCCATGCAGGTCTGGACCAAAATATGTGAGTTAGACCAAATTGAGAGCTCTACTTGTAATCTTATCATGTTACTCCATTCTTAGTAGAATCTATATTAGCATAATGATCAATTCAAAAAAAGAAGAACACATATACTATAAAACATATCTATTTAGATATTATCATTATGATTATTTATCATTGGTTAGGAGATATTTTCTTAATAATTTATGAACATAATTATAGATATTATTTGATAAATATTTTTAGGAGTGATATGTTTTTATCTTTATTTAGTTGAATATATATATATATATATATATATATATATATATATATATATATATATATATATATATATATATATAAATAAAAGAGTCCTGAATTTCCTAGTTTCCTTGCTCTACTTCTCTTCTGCTTCTTAACAATATCCACTTCACATGATAACTTACTCTAGTATTCCTCATCCATTGCAATTGTCTGGACTTTCTTTGACGTGTCACAAACATAGATAAACATATTTATGCCTTCTACAATAGGTAATTCAGAACTTTTTTCATGTAATAATTTGGAAAGTGTTTTCTACCATTCAAATACCTTGCTCAATACTGATTCTAAAACACGTAATTCATAACCATCACTCAGCAATTCTGGAATACCTATTTTGCAAGTACTTTTACAAAATTTGGAGTGTTTCAGAATTTTTTTCAAGACCTGTTGACCAAGGCTGAGCTTCATTCCTCATTTTCCATTCCAGAACACTCCTACACGTTGCTTCGAAAATTTGTACTTAATACAATTCTAAAATGACCTTTTCGGATAACACAAGCAAATTTAGGAAGAAATTTTGAAGCACAGGATTGGCCATCTACATCAAATATTTCTTGGGAATTCAAACACCAAAAATTAAAGTTTATTTACTTACACAATATCATGAACCCTTTTACAACCATACTCCAACATCAATGACCAACAACTATCTAAATTGTTAAATCATGGACAAGTGTGGTGCAACCCTCAACTTCTAATAAAACATACAAAGGCAATATGATGATTTTAAAATATATTGGTCAAGGAAGCAATTGACTAAGTTAAAGTAAAATATTAATAACCCTAATAAGAGGCTCGAGTACAAAATGGTTGTCATGGGCTAACAAGCGAGTTGATCCACAACCCTAAGTTTGACTAAACAAGTACTTATAAATTAAGACATTACTTTCCTCATTTAGATTTTCTTTTTTAACCATCACTAGTGCAAAGATTGCATTTGACTACGCATAATATGCTAATGTTTAAAAAAAAGTATCCTATAAAAACATAGTGACATTCTTTCGTATAAATGGTATGGGAGGATTCTGCTAAAAGAAAAATTGTACTTTAATAATGCGCAGAATGCTGAAACCCCCTTTATTGAATGGGTTAGCAACAGAAACTAAGTTAACCAAATGGAGAGACTACACAAAAAAAAGAAAAATTGCATATAAATGGTATGGGAGGATTCTGCTAAAAAAATGTAGTACTTTAGCTCCTGAGGTTGCCCCTGCTCTGCCATAAAGGTCCACTGTATAGAAATGGTATGGGAGGAGACCGACAAAAATTGATAACAAGACCTTTCCCAAAAAAATAGCACTATTATCCCTGCTTGCTACACACTGGCCAGCTTATAAATAATTCCTGTTAATCAAAATATTGACCTTGCAAAACAAACTACTTGTCTTACCCCTCCCGCCAAAAAACAAGGCCATGTCTCATTCATATAATATAATACAAGAAGAATAACAGGAATGATAGTAACAATAAAAATAATAAAACCAAAAATAACAATAATAATAATGATCTAGTTATTATTGGATTTAGTAAAAAACCAAATTCGATTGATATCCCATTTCATAATGTTTTCTAATATCTTTAATGGTCTCCTTGCAATCTTCTTTGTGAGGCTAAAAACCATGCGATCTATTCTCCTGACAATAAAATTTTAGTAAAGTTTATTTTTAAGTTAAAAATATTAAATGATTATAAGGATAGACAAGGCTCAAACATATACCCGCATGATTCAAAAAGAAATAATACAGTTTCTTAATAAAAAAGAGTAATAACATTACTCGATGATGAACTGGTTCCTCAACGGCTTTCCTTTCCAAATACATTAGGAAAGATTTGACTAACGTTCACAACATCACCAAAATAAGCACGAGTGCAACGATAGATGTCTTAATCTTGGGAGTCTGGTCTACTCATTCTGGTACTCAGATGCACTCAAATATTCACCATGCTCCTCAAAATACTCAATCAATCGCTTTAGAAATCCATCACCACTGACTGTCTCTGTGTCACAGACAAGACAGCATTGCCTTCTAGACCGTGTCACAGCGACATTCATTCGCCGGCGATCACTTAGAAAGCCAACCTGAAACATATATTTCAAGTCTCTCTTATTCTTCACTCATCTACCAAAATCTGCCACAGAACATATACGAAGAAAATGAAATTAGCAGACTTGTTAGAAATACCTCTTTTTTTGAATTTGATCGAACCATTGATATAATAATGGCTTCCTTCTCCCTTCCTTGGAAACCATCAACTGTTGAGATTTCAACATCCTTCAACTTGTCCTCCTTATTTTTCAACATCTTGAGCAAAACAACCTGCCATACTAGTTGCCTAGAGTTAGGAAGAACATTACTATATTTCATTCTCGTAAAACGACTAGAATATGAAGCCAGGTGCACAACATTTACAGCAAAGGTTCACATCGAAGGATTTGACTCGTTTAAAGTGAGAAGGTGAACTTTAGAGAACAAAGTACACTCACTAACAATTGTTTATATGAAAAAAACATTAGATAAATTACAATCTGAACCATTCATTTTGTAATAAATGGTTACTAATGTAAAGTGCATTCTTCAATTTAGAGGACCCAAATTCCACATAGAACAAGTTCATACCTGGGCAGCATATGGGGTAATAATTCCTATATCAGAAGGAAGCACCCCACTTTGCACTAGTCTCTTCGCATGAGCCACAGTAACTTCAGCTTCACATTCATTAAAGGTGCTATCTTCTTCATCTTTCTTTTCTTCCATATCACATCTGAATCTCATCAATATAAGCAGTTCGATTACATTCTGTTTGAAAACTAACTCCTATGGTTATTAAACAATCTACATTTGCTTCATACAAAATATAATGACTTCTTCCTCTTAAGCCTCCTCCTAACAGTTTGGTCGAATGTTAATTGCTTTATTAGATAGAAGAAACCAGAATACTAATGACTGAATGCAGATTATCAAAACACAACCACTATAAACAAAATGATGGTATATAAATTTTCATAAGAGAAAGCCATGACTTCATTCCACATGTCCCTCCTAATCAAGCAGTTATGAGAAGATAGAATGTCAACAAGGACATAATCCAACATACCCAGCTGTGTCTACTAGAAGAAGGGTTGGTTCAGTTGAAGATGTCCGCTTCACACCGTCAAGATCAAATAACATATGTGCACTAACACTTGGATGAGCCTTGATCTGTTAACACGTAATGTCATACAGGATGATCAAATAAATTGTTTACCCCCTTCCCCTAACATACAATATTATTTCGGTTCATGATTGATAATTTATGCTATGTAGTGGCATATAAAAGATAGCTTTAAACTGATGCAATAGGAAAACAAGTTTTAAAATGTAGGAGCACCTTACTGTTGTAAAGCTCTTTAGAAGACCAATCCATGATAAGTTCATGCATACGGTACTGCACAGTAAGCATTGATGTGATTTCATCTCCATACGTTTCTGCAAGTCGTTCAAAGAGAGTTCTTCCTAAGCCTTTCTTCTCAGCTTCAACACTTTGAATGGTTGGAGGAAGTTGAAGATGGTCCCCTGCAAGTATACATCTTGAACCCTAAAACAATGAACTCTTCATTTAATTCATTAGAATAAAAAAAATAATAATGTAATGATCAGAAAGCTACATATTTTAATACAGAATCAAACCCAGGTGTAGTATCAAGCTTTTAGTTTGGCCAGTCCAGAGCAACTTATCTTTTGTAAAAGACAGTACATTTTGGTATTCAACTACCCTTTAAAAACTTTTTAATTTCAGTTCAATTTGATATTTGAGTCGGGTCTGTAATACACCCTGCCGTATGGAGTCCAGAACACTAGGATATTGTAGGAGAAATGAAGGATACTGTTAGAAAACACTATTTCTCTAATCATCATCATCAAAATCAGTTCTCAGGATCATTAGCAGCACTTGTGCAACAAAAAATTAAAATATTTAGTTTTCAAATTCTGATTTCGGGAGATTTTATTGTCTAAAAATTTACCAACCATGCTTTATTTTAAATATATTTGTTATGGAATATCACTTCTCTATTTTCCCTCCTCCCACCAACCATAATGGTGATAATATGAAGTGTTCAAAAACCAATAAAACATGGCTTGTGTATGTAATCAGAAGATAAAAAGAAGTCAGAATTCCAAATGGATTAGTGTAGTGAATAACATTGAATGTAGCGGGTACTCTTTACACACTACCTTCAGCAGAGGTATCCAGCATGCTATCTCAAGTGCTTGAGCAGCTTCGTCAATAATCACTAAATCAAATGAAGTGCTGTCTAGTTTCTTAGAGAAAGCCCCAATCAAAGTAGTTAATATTACATCTGCACTTTTAAGTACATCTGTTACAGCAAGCTGCTGCCTTTTACGTTCTTCTTTGGATAGAGTCCTAAGTTCCCTTTGTATGTCCTTTCTTGTATTTCTGTCTTTGGTTTTCAGAAGTTTTCCATTCAATGCCTGAAAAAATAGGTTATATCATGTAAAAGGTAATATTGCATAATCATATTTATATCTAATTAAGCTAACATGAAGTTAATGCTCAAATCAATGATATTATCTGAAGTATCAGTACCAGAATCATCAGCTGGATGAATTAAATAATGTTGATAAATGGTAATAAAATCACAATGAAAATTAAGATGCAGATCTGTAACTTTTGTTCTAAAACTCACCTTCATTTCTTTCCGAATGTCATTTGCAAGACCACTATTATCTCCTCGTAGTACCTAATATCAGAGAAATTCAATATGGAATGGGTAAAAACAATGACATAAAACAGTGTAATTGAAGAATGCCAAAGAATACTGATTAACTTAATCCATCATTAAAGAACCCACAAGAGGAGGGGGAATAACAGAATATCTGAGCGATCTATCTGTCCAGAATCACTGGGTAAAAGTTTTTCTTCTCATTTTAAAGGGCTGTGTCGTGAGGAATGCAATGTTCTTTGGCATTGTGATTTGGTTGAATCGAATTTGGCAGTTGTGAATAGAATACAATGACAAAATTTAACCAGCTTTCCCCCTTATATTTATTGTGTTGGACAGAGTAGTTTACTTCGTAATTGGTCCATGATTTTTAACGGGGGGGTTCCTACAATGGATCTCTAGAGATAATGCAGAGCTCTATTCAGATTACTGCTTTACCTATGTTTTAGCGAATAGTATGAAAATATGGATAAAATAACCAAGGCAGATATCAAATGTTAACGTTCAAATAACTTGTCAAAATGTACCTGAGCATCCAGCGCACTGTCCAGTACTTGAGGCAATAAGCGTGCAGGATGACCCAGTCTCACCAGCTTAACTCTAGCACAAAAATCACAGATCATGAATGTGTATCAAGTATCAAAACATCATTTTACACATTTTGAAGAAATCAAACCATGCAGAAAGAACACATCTCACCACAGAATGGGGAAAAAGAACAAAAAATAAATAAGAACAGAAGCACAACAAAATGTATCCAAATTAATAAACTTTACAAGACATTATTACTTTCTCAAAGGGGAGAATTTTGAAGAGCATATTCTTCTTCTTCTAAACTTACTGGTTTTGTGGAGAAATGTTCCACAATAGAAGACATTGTTTATCTATATTGTCAGATGCTAAAGTTACTATACTAGTCACATCACACCAAACCAAGTAAAACCACTTAAAGAAGTTAATTATTTCAGGCCAAAGAGATAATAAGATAAGTATACCTATGTGGAACTAGCCGCTCTACAATGTTGTCAACAGCAATATTGGAGGCTGCACAAGCAAGAATCTTAGATCCACGTTTTACTTCTTGTAATATAATTTCTACAACTGTTGTAGTTTTTCCCGTTCCAGGTGGTCCATGCAGCAAGAACACATTCTTTGACGATAGAGCTTTTAAAACTGCTTCTTTCTTTCATGATAAAACATAAATACATAACAGATATATTTTGCATTGATTAGTTGATATCCTAATAACAAGAAAAGCCTCATCCCACTAGGTGAGGTAAATTGATATACTAAAATCAATAATAAAGAACCACAACAAAGCTCTGCCGCTTACATTATAATAGAGCATGTCCTATAAATCTAAATATTCCAGCTTATTATATGGTGGTAATTAATAATATTCATGTAACTTCAGGTCAATATTGTGATGTTCTTTCAGTAATGATTAGACACAAATAGAACTCTACGGTTGCATTCTTATAACTCATGAGATCTTTCTTGTAGGATTTAAAGCAATCCAGTTAAGTCCTTAAAAATAATAAAAAAATTAAAAACTTCAGAAGGGTGCTGAAATGCAAAAATAATTATTATAAAATGTTTTTTTAGAGATCATGACTTTAGAATGCTCGAAGAAAAAATATCTAAAATTGTCGAGCGCTCAAGTGATTAATGAGGTAAATATCCGTAGTGTAAGCATTCAACACTTTCCGAATGTTACTAAAAAAATATAGTTCTTTATTTTCTAAATTCAAAAAAAGTTTTGCTAGGAGCCTCAATCACATTCTTTTATTCCCTAAAGTAAAGGACCTAATGACACCAATAAGAATAAAATAGCGTAACAAACACTGAAATATGTTTTTTGTACCCAAAAAAGTTATAGAAATATCCATGTTAATTATAAAGGTAGAAGCAACCTTAGATGAAATGACACATTGAACGAAAATCGCCTACCTAAGGTATAAAACTATTTTGTAAAGATTATAAGAAATGAAAAATAAAGTGGCCGGTCAAGAAACTAGGTTGCACACCTGAGACTGATCAAGATTTCTATTATAGGGAGTAAAGGATATATCTTTCTTGGAAACTGTAGGTTGCCTCTCCCCAAACAAGACAGGAATCAGATCAGAGGCAGGACCCTTGTGCACTCCTTTACTCAACTGTATCAATGCGTCTTTCATCCTGCGATATGTCACCTACATGAGCAATAGATATTTACAGCACGTAAGAACCTAGGAACCAGAAATTGATAAAAAAATAGAAAGTAAAATATGTTTTGCATCGCTATAAAATTATGTAAAACTAAACGTGTCCTCCAAAAAAATTATGCATTTTTTGTTGGTCCCTCTAAAAGTTAAACATATTTTTTAGGTTCTTACTTAGTAACAAGGACAGATGAAATGGTCTTGATATCGACAAAGTGTAGTTATACATTTAACCAAAATCACTTTAATTGTAAGATTCACCTGTTAAAACTGTCATCATATCAGTTTTCCGTTTATCATTACTAACAAGGACCTAAAAAATGTTCAAATTTTAGAGACAAAAAAAATTGGTAAAAGTATTTAATATATTTCAAAAAAATTACAGGGATACAAAACACATTTTACCCAAATAAAGATAAAGATGCCTAGAAACATGTTAACATTGTGTAAGAAAAAACAGCTAACTGAGCAAAGGGAGAGCAACAGCTGCATATTAGGGTCCTCATCTGTATTTTATTCAAATCCAGAATTATCTTCAGGTAAAATTCATGAAATCTCATAGTAGTCATTGAATTATTTATAATAGAACTGCATACCTCATTTGCTACTTTTTCCAGCCTTAGGGGACTGTTCAAACCGTCTTCCGGTATATCATCAAAAGCAACAGTTATTGACGAGTCCTGTTAGTAATTGTATCAAAACAGAGTAATATCCAAATGTGGGACCATCTTAACCAACATCGTGTGCATTCTTTTCTTTTCACTAATTGAATCAATTGGATACCTTTAATCTGTAAACAACACCTTGTCCAAGAGCAGGAGAACCTAAATCAGCCTTGTTGAGTTTTAAAACAACAACATCATGAGTACCAAACTGCAAAAAAGAAAACTACATTAACTCCTGAACGTGATACAATATAAATTGAAAAAAAAAAAAATCATGTGATACAAGACGTTTCGGGCAAGTAACTTTTACTGAAAAAGAAAAAGAAAAAGAAGAGGGATAGAAATGCATAAAACACAATAAAAGTAGGCTCATTCACACAAGAAAATACTAAAAAGCATAAATTTAAATTTGAATAAACCAGCATAACCAGTTTGATAGTGAACAGATAATAGAAAGGAAACATTTTACCTTATGTGCGGGAAGAACATCTCCTTTTGTAGACTGGAACTCGATCAGAGACTTCCCCATAAGCCCAGTCTATTTTCGGAATAAACAAGAAAACACAAAAATAATAGAAAATCAACTCCACTTACTTAAAAACACATGAAAACAAGAAAAATCAATTGTAAACTTAGCTAATTCCATTTCTTGATACTCTTATCTCAACAGAAATGAAACAAGATAAACATAAAAAAAATTGAACTTCCTCAAATATGTTTGCGAACTCCAAGAAATTACACTCAGTTCAAAAAAAAAAATGAGGACTTATAGAGACGAAGTGGAAGAAGAGGTAACCTGGACATCGATGCACTTCAAGTTGAGGATTGTGGAGCCCCTCTTTTGAGCGGTGTCCAAATTCCTGGACGCGCCGGTAGCAATTGAGCTTGAAATCTCAGCTTCCTAAGCCAAAGATAAAATAACTTGAAAGTTACGATCGGTTTCATGGTTGTAATCCGAAAACATTAAGCTATCGCAATGATAATAGAATAGAATAGTGGGAACCTTTTCCAAATCAAGAAGAGGAGCGGTAACAGAGATGAATTGCTGCAATGATAGAGCCTTCTTACTCCCCGCAGTTGCCATGCTCACTCTCGCCGCTGCACCCAAACGTTACTGTAATGCGGTTAGCATTCGCAGTACCTTACACATCCAATTTTCGTATTAACATTTGCTAATATCTTAATTTGGTTGGAATATTTGGAAGAAGAAAAAATTGAAATACTATCATATAGTTAATATGGAAATAAATTATTTTAAGCTGAAGTTATTTTGCCTTTTTTTAATTTGGCTTTGATTTTTACTAATTTTCCTTTTACTCTTATAAATTAAATCACAAGAGTTTTTCCCTATTATCAACTCCAAACTCAATACCCACTCTAATAATAACCATATAAGGTTTTGAAGGCAACTTAAGTTGGAGAATCAATTACTTTCGCTTGCAATTAACAACGATCTTACTATACTTTGTTGTACATATATAAAAATATCAAATAATAAATTATAAAACGGTAAAATAGATCTTAATATTTGTTAAAGAAACTAATTACCTTATTAAAAGAGGAATGAATCATTTTCTTGTAAATAATTTTAAAAGACAAAAATAAAAAGGAAAAATAGAATAAGTTATTCAAAAATTAAAATTAATTTATACATAAATTATATTTAGTTTATATACAAATTAATTTTTGTAAAATTTCTCTCATATAACTCTTTCAAACTTTTAATTTTAGTTTACAAATAAATTAATTTTAACTGATAAAAAAATTTATTTTTATATTTTTCTTTTCTAATTTATAAAAAAACAAATTTATTCAAGTATTTCCTAAGAATATTATAAAATAATAATTTGACATATTATTTTAAATAGTAAATTTTTTTAAAATAATAAAATCTGTTTAAGTTATTTTTCAAATTTGACAAATGTGTTTAACAATATATGATCGGTCTAATAAAGAAACTTGAATCTTTTAAATAAAAGATTCTTATTTCCATATTTTTACTTTTATCTTATATCGCATTATTTTATTTTGCTTTGAACATGTGTAGTTACGACAAAAGATAATATTTATCAACTCAAAAAACGTAAAATATGGAAGAACTTATTTTGTAGAAGAGATTTGTCACGATTCCTAAAGTCTCATCAAACATATTATAGTGAATTTACATGTTCTCACAACATTGTCAACGACATTTTAATTCTTGATCATCTTAAAGATCTTCAATATACATATACCATATTTTGCATACTTTATAGTTTGGGCATTCTATTAATTTTAATTTTAGTAAACATTGGTTGCTCTTTAATTTTTAATCTATCAAAATATAAATAACTTACTAACCTATTTGTTAGATCATGATTACTATCCACAAGGTAATTTCACACTTCATTATATAGGATTGTTAAGCGGTTTATCACACAATTTTAATAGACAATTTTAAATGTTACCTCCACAAAGCATAAACATCATTCTTGTCAAAACAAAATTTACTACTTTTTGAAACATGTAATCCGAAAGTAAAACATTATTTCTCATAGATTACATTATTTGAAAGCCAAACATATATCAGGATTGGTCAACCCATAAGTGAAAATATGTTTTAAATTGTACATTCTCAAAAGTATATTAGCAATATGAAAGTGTTTATCACACTCCATAAGTGAAAATATGTATCCCGATAAAGTGCACAATTAGAAATATATATTTTCGTTTCTGAATTAGCCAATTGACAAGTTCATATTTTCTCATAATATTGAAAGATCATCAAAACTGCAATGCAATGTCTAATAATAATATCCTTAATCAAATTTCTGTAGAAGCCAAAAGTATCACTGATGATGGATAACAACATAGTAAGTAGTCATCCTTACTAATCACTACAAATTCATCTTCATCATAAAACTCTAAAATCAATAGTTATAGTTTCCACTTGCATCCTGAGGCATGCGAGAATGAAATAAGATACACTGATAGCTTTAACACAGAGAAATAAAAGTAAAACAGATTCTTAGTTCGTTTAAAAAATCTTTCTTGCTTGTTCTGATCTTAAGTTGAATTTCTTGTTCAATATTCTATTATACTTTACAATCAGCAGAGATAGAATTTGAATATTTACACTTCAGGTACATTTAAGGTCCAAAATCACACCTTGCATTCACCAAAAGAATATCATATTTGCATACAAATGTGCAAATCAAAGAATAGGACATCCCTCAGCATATACACCTGGAGCTGTGGGGCATTTGGCCAAAGGACAGTGGTCTGCATCAAGACCCCACCAGGCTGGACCAAAAATACCATTAGATTGAAGGGTGAAATAAAGGATCACACTCATGAAAGCAACTCCAGCATCCAAAGCAGCTGAAAGAATGTAAGTATGCCGGACCCACCATGCCTTAAACTTTCTATAAACATAGAAATTGAAGAAGATTCCAACAATACCCCATGTAATATAATTCACTGATCTGGCTGGTGGAATGTTGGATGCACCTGCAGCGATAATGGGAATGTTGATGAGTCCAATCCACTTGTGGTTGGGGAATTTACGAGAAAGCAACCACACTGGAATGGGAGCAAGTAGACCAATAAGGAAAAACCAATTCATCCCTGGGTAAACACCATCCTTGGCAAACATTCTCTGTGGTCCTACAACTCCCCATATGATTGAAGCATTATAGAACACATCGTCACCAGGGCATGTCCATGGACTACCCTTTGGCAACAATGATTCATCACAAATGTTTTCAATAGATGTTAGAAGCCACCAAGATGTGGCAAAGTAGACAGTTGAAGCAACAACTGTGCCTACAAGCTGAACAATGAACATAGATTTAGGAGGAATTTTCATGTAGTGGCCTAATTTGAAGTCACTAAGAAACGAAACTGCCTGTACCATGCTGTCATGTCCATAAATCTTGAAGACTACATTAGCAAGGGGTTTTCCTGGGTAAATGAATCCAATTATTAACTCTGAAATCACGTTGAGTCCTGTTTTTATGTTTGTTGTAGCTACAATAACCCCAATTGGCAAGGTGAAGACTAATGCAATTGTTAGAGAAAGTAAAATTCCCCACCATGGCAGTTGGAGTTGCTTCCCAAAACACTCACAAGCAACCAGAGCCACAACAACCATAAGGGTCAAAATAGTGGCAAACCACCATTCAGGGACTTGTTCATAGTTTTTCTTCATAATTCTTGTATGGACATCTGCAAGTTGTTCCTTTGGTGCTCTTGTTGTCTTCCTCCATGTCTGAAAAATCATCTCTCCATGGAAGAGGACAACGTGGGAAATAGTGGCAGTCAAAATTGCAAAGCTTAATCCATACTCAAATGCAAATGTTATACTAAGATAGATCTTGCTGTAATTGTTATAACTATCCAAATCAATGTCAAAAGTTCTGGGATTTAGAACACGAGTAACATTATATGTTGCACCAGTTGCGTCAAACGTGTGAGAACTAATGAGGGGGAACTTTTTGGCATCATATAAATTGGTCCAATAGGCAAGGGGAATCAGAACATACATATCCAGCATAAATCCTATTAACATGTTGATGATGGCAAAGCCAGGTACAGCTAAAGGACTACCTAAGAAGGCTGCAACAGTGTTCCAATCGAGGCCAAATGAGCCTATGCCAATTCCATTCATGCCTGAACCAATTTGTTGGGCCGTGATGGAATCATTCCAAATCAAGCAAACAAAGGAGATGGTTGATATTGCTTGGAAAAGGTACCCTGGAAGAGTGTAATAGGCAAAGCTCGCTACAAAGACTAGGAAAAAGAATTGTATCCTAGTGTATCCTCCTTTAGGCCTTTTTTCTTTTTCATGAAATGCCTTGAATAGAGACACCTGCACAAGGTTTTGAGGCCACCACATAAATGGGGAGTCAACTAAGAATCTTCTAAAAATCCCAGCCCATCCATACCCAAGCATTTGGGTTGACATTACTAACAAATAAGCTGCTACTGGATGGATGCTCCTGTGATAGAAAGCCTTAACAATTGTGATGATGCTGATTGCATCAACACCACTAGATCCAGATGTAGCAAAGATGGTGATAAGCACATGCTCCTTCAAAGTGAATGGCCCCGGATTCATTGAAAATGACCATTTCGTGAATGGCACTCGAATTGGTTTAGTCCGAAGAGTTGCAGCCATCAGTTTGCCAAGTGGGAGTGTAGCAATCTGTGCTGAGACTGAAGATATTTGTAAAGGGTTGGTTCTGTAGCTAAAAAATTGGTTCACAAAGGCAAGAAGCACACATGATACCAACCCCAGAATCCATGTCCTAAATGTTAGTGCTGGCTGAGTAGGGTCATCGGTGATTGGAACTGTTAGCCTCACTTGCTCAATGGGAGAGTCATCAACTTCCAATTCATATTTCTCAGCATCCTCTGTCTCCCTCTCGTGAAACACTCCTATGCTTGATTCCCCAGTTTCCTTTCCCAAAAACAAAACAAATGAGAACAACAAAATCCCATAAACCACTCTTCCCTAACTATGATCTTTTGTCACTCTTACCCCCTTCGATACTTACAAATTGCAATTAGATGGCATAAAACTGCTTCTAAATCTGTTATTTACATGCAATGTCTCCGGAAAGTGTTCCATAATAAAAAAGTAAGAAAAATGAATACAATTAGAATAATATGATTAAATCAAACCCATTTGGCACCAAACAGTAACAGTAACAAACATGAAAAATAAGTAAAGGCGAGAGATTAAAGGGCATACCTTTTCCAAATCAAGCAGAGGGGTGGTAACAGAGATGAATTGCTGCGAAGATGGAGGTGATGCTTTCTTACTACTGACTCTACTCTCCATTGATGCTGTATATGAGTTGCAGATACAAAACAGATAGAGAAAATGGAAACTTTAGTACCATACAACTTGTCGTGAAATTCATTAAAATATTCATTTGACACGCAATTGCTGCTTGAACCTGTACGACTACCAAATATTCTAATTCTAATGCTTCCATTATGCACCAATGTATTTCTTTATCAGATGGTGACATATTAATGCCTCCAAAATATCTCTATGTTGCTCTGCTTGTATCTACAGGTTCACAGTTTACACCGATTAAAGGAGAAAATGAAAATGTGCAAAACCAAATATAAATGACGAGGAAAACGATAACAAGATTTGATTAACGGGTGAAGAAAAATAATAATAAATCATAATAATATAATCGATTATATTTTTAAATATTTTTTATTACTTTTACATTTATGCAACCGACTAAACTATAAATATTACTTTTAATCTAACAATATTTAAAATTCTATTATGATTAATAATTTATAAAAATATTTTTAACAAAACAAATTTAACTTTAACACTTTAAATGAATACTTAATGTTAATTATCATTGCAATGTTTTTCTTATAGTAATAATAATAAAAATATTTTTTATTAAATTTTAATCTAACTATTTAAAATTTATTCAATAAACTTTAATTAGTAATAATTTGATAAATAATTATTTGATTTTTTTTTTCTGGTGAAAAATTTTGGGCATTCCACGACGCCTACTTGAAATTTGGAAAGGGTAGATTAGCCCTTAGCACCCTTTCTTTTCTGAATAAAACAAAAATTCCACAGATAGATGGGTATAATTTATGATAAATTATTTATCTTAAAGGACAGCAATGCCATCATACTTTAATTCTTAGCCTCCAATACTCTTTTTTTCTTTACCACATGATATCCTTCCCTTTTTTTAATTATTTGGGATATATTCCCAACTGCTACTCAAACTACTTTTTAATATCAAAGGTAGATTTGGATTTCAAATTAAAATACTCAAAATAATTTTTAATTTTTATTAAATAATGTAAACCACTTTTTAATATCAAAGGTAGATTTGGATTTCAGTTTAAATACTTAAAATAATTTTAATTTTTATTAAATAATGTATCAATATCTTTTACACTTTCATTTAGATCTAGTTGGAAGAAAAATTAACGTCAAACCCTAATTATCTTAAATCTACAAAAATAAATTTTCAACTCCAACTAAATTTAACTCGACTTAATTTTCCAACTAAAACTCAAACAAATTCTTCTCTGTACTCCATAGGAATAGATCGCTTTTATATTTTCACTTATCTTTTCCAAAATATTATCATACTAAACCTTTCATCCAATTTGATCGAGATTTTAAAATTCAATAAAGTAATAACGGGTTAGGATTTGGCATATAATGTTTTCCTCTTATTTTCCTCTATGATGTACCCTTGTAGAAAAAATTATTCCTTAAGAACTCAAGCCACAAAGAAATGTGAACCCCAAACATCAAACCATGTGAAATTGATGGCAAATGATAAGAGAGAATAATAAAGATTGCAAGGAGCAACAAAACCATGATGCAACATTGTTGATAGTTACTTGAAAGCAGAAAACTTTTGGGTGGCTACAAGTACAACATTTATTTTCTACCACATGAGTAACACAATAAGGGGACACATGTTATCACCAGACATCTAATTCACACTCATCATTGCGACAAGTATTGCAAAATTAGACGGTGAAATGCCCTGAATCAAATTTCTATTTGAACCCAAAATGCCATTCACAACGGCTAGCACCATATTACATCATGCAGGTGATCCTCACTCGTCACCACGAATGTGTTTTCATCCCAAAACTCATCAAATGTTAGCGGGAATTGGCACCTCTACCGCAAAAAGCCTCAACTTTACCTACAGAGGCGTGCAAATTCAACATGAAAAATCATTTGTATATGAGGGCATCACGTCCAGGTCCAACACCAATGTAGTGAATAGGGACCCCCACAAGTTCTTCTACCCTTTCCACGTATTGCCGTGCAGTTTTTGGAAGGTCGGAGTAGTTTCTTATGGAAGAAATATCAGACTTCCATCCTGGGAGTACTTCATATTCCACCTACAACATAAAAAAAAAGAAACATAAACAAACACCCAAGTAATTAAGGACCTTTACCTTCCTTGAAAAACCTGTTCCTTCACGTTCTGGTTTATGTTAGAATGTATCAAATCAAAGCATTTTAGTTGGTGATCCAGAAGAATAATGGGGTGGATGAGAAAGATGGAAAAAAGTTACCTTCAATTGCTCAAGAAGACGGAGGTCAGAGGGAAATGATTTGATTAAGGTGCCATCATCAAGTTTGTAAGAGATACCCAACTGAATTTCTTCAAGATCTGATAAAACATCCAGCTTGGTAAGATTCAACGATGAAAAACCATTGATCTGACATGAGTATTTCAAGGCTACTATATCAAGCCAGCCACACCGCCGAGGACGGCCAGTGGTTGTGCCAAACTCCTGCCCAGCAAATCTGAGAAGATCACCCCCTGAACCCAGAATTTCAGTAGGAAAAGGTCCAGAACCAACTCTTGTAGTGTATGCCTTCACCTGCACAGCCAAAATAAAATTAATCAACCATTCTACCTCTATAAGCTTAATTTGTTGGCATTTATATTCTTTAACACAAAAAAACAGAAATAACTTGAGGTTCCTGAGCTGATGTTTGATGTTATAAGAAGCAAAAGCAAAGACAAGTTCGACAAACAGATAAATACTCTAATGAACAATAAAAACAGATAAATATCCACGTACCACTCCTATTAAATCACCAATCACCCTTGGAGCAATACCAAGACCAGTGCATATCCCACCTGCTGAAGGGCTAGAAGATGTAACAAAAGGATAAGTTCCAAAATCAATGTCCAACATGGTAGCTTGTCCTCCTTCAACCAAAATCTTCCTCTTCTGTGTTATGGCCTCATTCATGACATGCACAGTATCAGCAATAAATGGTTCCAACCTCTCAGCATATCTCTTGTATTTTTCAACTTCTTCCCTTAGCACGTCCGGACCATAGTGGAAATCTTTGAACCTCAATGCTGCATCTGACAATATAACATCAAGCTTCTGGGGCAAAGTATCCATGTGCCTCAAATCGCCCACTCGGATGCCATTGCGGTTAACCTTGCTGGAGTAGCAGGGTCCAATGCCTCTCTTGGTGGTGCCGATGAAAGATTTAGCAAGCTCGGCTTCCCTCAATCCATCCACTACTTGGTGGAAATCAAACAACAGGTGAGCACGATCAGATATCAATATCCTTCCCTGGCAAGAGACCCCACTTGACTCAAGACCATCAATCTCTTTAAACAACCCCGGCAGGTGCACTACAACCCCATTCCCAATAACACACAGAGTATCCTCGTTGAGAATACCAGAAGGAACAAGATGAAGCGCAAACTTTTTCCCTTCTGCATTGTAGATAGTATGTCCAGCATTAGCTCCACCCTGAGAAATACGTTAATAGCCACAAATTATCAGTGCAAAGCAACAACTCAAAAAACAAACCAACACCAAGCGAAGCCAGTCTCAATACAACAAAATAATCCCTAAATTTAATAGTATCGAAATCTGGAACTGCAGAAATGCCATTATAGTTCCTGAAATTACCAGACATCAATCAATTTAAGCAAAAAAGAAAAAAAAAAAAGAAAAACAGATTCTCTAGGTTAAAATTTGATTGAAGCTACAAAACCATGTACAGTACTCATTAAATAAGAAACCAGACTAAAAAATTTATGACTTCAAATAAATTCCAACCACCAGTAGAAAAGATGTTCGAAAGAGTGTATCAGACAGCATATTACTAAACCTTTCCCTCTTGAATTCTTACTTTTTGTAATTTCAGGGACTCAAAAGTCAAAAGCCACTGTCCTTTGGTAACAACGAAGAACCAAAATAAACATTATTTAATAATTTGAGAAACGAAAATGACATCACTGTAAATTCAGGGACAAATAGACGGCACAACTAATTCAAGATTCAATTCAGTGTACTTCTTATAATAAATTATTACAAAAAAAAAAATATGAATCCAAGCATCAAAAACCTTAAACAAAGGCACTGGTAGACAGACAAATGAACCCTAACACAACACTTCCACAACAACCCACTAATTCCATCGAGTTTCCTGACAACCCTCGATCCGCGACTAGGGGAAAAGACGAGAAAGGGGAAAAAGAAAAGAACTTGCGCAGTACCTGGCAGCGAGCAACGATTTCGAAGTGTTGGGCCAAGACGTCGACGAGCTTACCCTTGCCCTCATCACCCCACTGGCAACCCAGCACGCCGGAGACCTGGCTCAGCGAGCCGATGCGCGCGGCGGAGGTGTCGGCGGCGGCGAGCTTGGTGGGAGGAGGCGCGACGGGCTTAGCGGAGCATACGACAAGGTTCCGAGAGGGATGAAAGCGACGAGATGAAAAGGGGCGTTGAGGGTTGCATATCGCGTGAGAATCAAACGTGAGCGATGAGATGCTGTTCATTGTGAACACACCCCGAGGATACTCACAGAACAATAGAACAATGTAAGAGACAGTGAGAGAGAGAAAGAGAGTAAAAAACAAACACAAAAGGGCACAAAAAGGGTGTGTTGTTGACAATGTTGCGTTTTGATAGTTGATGCTTCAAACCATTATTGGATTCTACGGCGAAGAGTAGTGAGATATAGTGTGCATATTTAAAAATGGTTTAAATGCACCAACCACATATTATCTTATACCTTTAAAATAAATTACCATTTAATTTATGTAGTTTTAATAATTGGATTATTATTCATTAAAAATAAATAACTGAGCATTTTTTTTTTAATCTCATTATTGTGATAATTCTGTTGAATCTCGTTCTACTGTTTTAGATCTAATATGAACAATGAATCACATATTAACAAGTTTATTGTGAATATAAATATATCATTTATTTTCTGCTAAGTAGTTTTTTTTTCAGTTATATTATTACAATAATTTTTACAACATCTTTGAAGTATTTTGAATATTCTAGGTTTAATTTCTTTTTCTTAAAAGAGTAAATGTAATTTCTATTATTAAATTGATGGTAACTGTCTTACAATAATGACACATAGTATAAATAAGTAATGGCATATTAACAGGTCCATTTTGAATTACTATATAATTTATTTTATGTTAAATAGCCTTTCTTAATCTTAATATTATAATATATTTTTTTCAATTTCATCCTATTATTTTGAATATTTTAAATTTAATTATATTTAACACTTAAAATGAGTCAACATAATATCTTTTCTATCACATTGATACTAATCTAGTGATAAACAATATAAATAATGAATGATATATCTCATTAGTTAAATTTAAAAAAGTGATATATATATATATATATATATATATATATATATATATATATATATATATATATTATGAAATATCTTTTAAATATTTTCATTTAATATCTTATTATAATTTAGTATCATATTTTATATCTTTAAGAATATATTCATATAATAATTGATTATTTAATATTTTAAGATATTCTGGTATCATAATTAATTATTTACTACATATAAGATACTATAATTTAATAATTATTTATACATACCTTATTATATTTACATAATGAAATGTTTTAAATATATTTGTTTAAGTATGACCTATAAAACCTATAAATACAATATCCTACCATAGAAAGGAGAGACTAAATTCTTACATAAAATAAATTTCTTATACAATTTTCAATCAATTTAATTCGTGCATTACACGTGATCTTTTAAATTCTTTTTGATTTGCATTAGAGGGAACTTTTGCTCATAGACAAGTGTGACTCTTGAGAACCTCATATTCCACCTTGAAAATATCTCCACCAAATATGGTAAAAACAAGTTGCAATAAATGTCGCAACATATTACAATAAATTTAAGAATTTGACAAAAGTAATTTGTTCATGTTTAAAAAAAACAAAACTTAAAATCAAATATCAATCATGATAGTGGAATTTTTTTTATAGGTTAAATATATTTTTCATCCCTTAATTTGTGAAATTTATAATTTGTCTCTCTTTGAAACTGTAGTATTGTGCATTGATTGGGGATACTTGTGGGTGAGAAACCATCATAAACTCTACTAGAATTACAAACTCTCAAAGAGTAAAGTAGTCTAGATAGTGATAGTTGAATGAAATTCTTATAATGGAATTAGAGGTGAGACCATTCTCAGTAAAGTCATAAGTTTAACTTATCCTATTTGTCATGATATAATACTTGATTATATTCACATAACTGAATGTGGTTAATATGTTTGTTTAATTATGGTCTATGAAGCTTATAAATACAATATCCTACCATAAAGAGGAGAGAATAAATTTTCACATAAAATAAATTTCTTATACAATTTTCATTCAATTTTATTCATGCATTATACAAGATCATTTTAAATTCTTTGTTATTTGGATCAGAGGAGTTCTTAGGGGTAGATCAGTGTGGCCCTTGAGAACCTCATATTCCACCTTAAATCATCTCCACCAAATATGGTCAAAACAAGTAGCAATAAATGTCACACATATTACAATAAAGTTATGAATTTGACAAAAGTAATTTGTTCATGTTTAAAAAAAAAAATCAAATTAAGATCAATCATGATAATGAGATATTTTTTTAAAGATTCAATATATTTTTTATCCCTTAACATTTAGTGAAAATTATAATTTGTCTCTCTTCCAAACTTCAGTATTGTGCATTGATTAGGGATACTTGTGGGTGAGAAACCATCCTAAACTCTACTAGAATTACAAACTCTCATAAAGTAAAGTAGTCTAGATAGTAATAGTTGAATGAGATTCTTACGACGGGATTAGCGGTGAGACTCTTCTTAGTGAAGCCATAAGTTAAACTTACCCTATCTGCTATGAGAAATTTGATTCGTTTGTTAGGCCAAGGGAAGATAGGACCCTTGCTATAATCCACTTAAGGACTTCATGACATGTACAAGAATTTTAGTTGTCCAAGTCAACCATAAATTTGATAAAAAGTTTAAAATTATGATTTGTTGTATGTTGAATTGTTTTATTATAGAAATTTATAAAATATGTATATTTGAAATTATCAATAGTTTATCCTTTCTACTTTGGTGTTTTGTCTGTATTTATTTTTGTAATGATTACTATAATGGTGTGAGTAATTGAGGTTACAGGTGAGAGGCAGATTAAACCTTAAAAGTAAATATATTTTTTGAAAGTTTTTTATATTTTGTCATTATATATATATATATATATATATATATATATAAATATATATATAATGTATATATAATGTATATATAATGTATCTTTAGGTGTTCATTTAGTATTGATTTTTGGAAATATTAACTTATTTTGAAAAATTTTGACACCAAAAACTATGACCATATAATATACATCTATTTTTTGTATGTCTTTAACTTGAATTTTGATAATGATTGCATGATACTCTAGATCCTATATACTCTATTAATAATTTGACTCCAGTTTTGGGTTGTTATATGTAATAATATGGTAAATAATTGTTATCAATAAAAATAAATAATTAGATATATTTTAAAAATATATTATTAAATGTTAAATTATATTTATTATTATAATTTATTTATTATATTATAAATTGGAAATAAATGTTTTATTATATTTGTTTACGCAGAATCATTATATCAAATTGTATAATCAATTACACTTTAATTTTGCTCATTTCTTCGTCTTTCTTCGCTACACTGTATGGAATTAAAAAAAAAAAGTATTACTTTGTTTTTCGTGGTTTTCTTCTTGTACTTCTTTCGTAAATTCACGCTTCTTATATTTCTATAGCAGGAAACAAACTTACTATAAGTGAAAAGTTTGGAGTAAATTTATGTGATTCAAAAATAAATGTGTTATTAAGTAAATAATTGATTTGCCCTTTATTGAAGATGAGTATGAAATATATTTGAATATTAGAAAAAATTTAGGTGATTTGTTTATGTAATAAGAAAATATTTGAGATAAATTATTTTAATTTTTTTAACTAAATATATAAGTATATAAACAATAAATTGGAAACCAGGTTCAAATTTTTTGTTATATAAATATATAAAGGTGGTGGATTAATTTTTTTAGTATGTGAAATTAAATTCAGAAACTCAAGTTTAAATTTCACAACCATAAACATACATGGCTACAAACCAGAAAGAATGTCAAATAAAAAACAAAAATCAAAAATCAAAGTTATGTCTAGATTTTTACATAGTTCTTTGATTATTTGTTGAGACAACATAATGGATGATGCTTTCAACTAATCGTCTCATTTTGATTGGCATACAAGAACAACTAAGTAAAAGTGTTCTTAATACCTCACTTTCTACACATTAAGAAGGTAAAGCTCCCTCTTTTCATCTTCACAAATTAACAAAATAATTAATTACAATAATGAACACTAACATATATATACTTTTAGGTATTCATTTTTCCTTGTATAGGAGATCAATGGATCGAAACATAACAAATGCATTCTAAATAGTAATAAACTAATAAAACCAATTGCGTATGCTCACAGAGAATGCATATTAATTTAGTATTGATGGCTGGATAAAATAGTAGAAGTCAAATCTTGTGTGATAATGGCTTTTTCTTTTTATAACGATAGTAACGTAAGTCAATTCAAAGGTCATTACATACGTAACAATAATACAATATTATCTTGTCATACGTTGTTGGCCTTAAGGTTTGATTATATTTTTTCTTATTAAAAGTATTATTCAAGACCAAATATAAAAATGATATGCTGAGTTATTTACTTTGGTTGAAATATTAACAAAAATTGAATTAAATTAAACCAATTTGCAATAGCTGATTTCTCGAGCACTCTTGTCTTAAAATATGTCCTAATGTTTTTATTTTGAATATTTCTGTAACATATGCCATGAGGTATGATGCACACATTATTTTATTTATTTATTAAAGTGTGATAAGGAGTAAGAGACCTTATAAGAAAAATGCACTTTGGGAGGGAGTATATGTGTTTTTTAATGAGTATATAATGATTTCTTAATAAAGTGAATTTTAAGTTTAGACTAATCTTACAAAAATACAAAAATAACTAACTAGTAAAGTGATGTTTGCATTTATTTATATATAGTAAATTCGTCATATATGTGTTTTTTAATAACTATACAATGATTATATCTTAAGATATGAACTTTAAGTCTAAGTCAATGTTACAAAATCGACTTTTAAGATGAGAATTATACATCTATATATATATATATATATATTGTAAACTAGTATTCTTATATTCAATGTAAGATTTCCAACACACCTCGTAACGAGATATATACATCTCGAACATAAAACTAAATATTAATAGGTTGTTTAAGAGTGACCCTATAATGGGTAGCATGATAGACTTAACAAATGGCAAATATTTTGTTAGTTGATAACACAATAAGTCCAACAAACAACAAGTCTCACTAGGACATACTTAAGATTACTAAGGAAAGTAAAGAAACTTGTAAACTAAATCAATGAAATCGATGACCCAAATTGCAACAATCAACATTGGATTAGCCATTTTTCCTGTTTGTAGTGTTTCAGAATGTATGTATTATTCCACAATTTGTCACCATTGTAAAATATAAAATAAACCTATTCATATTTTTCAACCCTCCCTCGACAACCTTAGTAGTTTTGGAGTCTAGGTGACTTCAATAACTGATATACATAAATTTCCAATGTGATTGTTGCTTTGTCTTTCTTCTCGTTTTGCTTACTAGTTTCGATTGATAATTGCTATGATTTCTTCCTCCTCTATCAATGTTTTAACAAGAGATAAATAACCTACTACGATTGCCTAACTAGGGTAAATAAATACATTCAAACTAGTTACACATTTGTCTTAAGACATCTATCTCATATAAAAACACTTGATTAAATTGGCCCTCACTTAATCCATTTATATATAATATAATCTTTTCTGAGTTACAATCAATGAAATCTAAAATGCACGAAACAAATTCCTAATAATTCATAATTCATGAATACACTATTGTCGTTCACTAAAATATTGTTTGTTATGATATTTTGTTTCTTGTTATGATATTTTGTTTCTCATTTTCATAATGCTTGATTATCAAGCAGACATAAAATTTGACCCGTGATTGATTTTATGAAACCCACTCCTTTCTGTCTTGTTTGATATATTGACTAATCTCTTTCTAAATTTTAAATGACATGCGATTTCATTTTTTTTTTTATAAATTAGTCTAATGTTATATCATGATTAATAATTTTATTATCTAGCCCACTGTAATTATATATTTATTTTATTTAATATGATGTATAATATTAAATAATTTGCTTAACTGTTTTTTACGAAAAGGTTACAACAAAGGAAAAAAAAATGTATTTACTTGTATGTAATTATATGTATTTATATATTGTGATATAAATACTATATAACTGTGATTTATCTGTTAGTAACTTATCAAATCCTCCAGTCATCTACAATATTCCATCCCCAATTTTCTTTTATTCTGCTTTACTATTTTTCTCTCTCAAGACTAATAAAGTAACCTATTCGAAACAAATTTTTGTCCACCTAATTTATATGTAAAACATATTGTTTATTCTTCTAATAGATATTTTTAAGTAGGAACCAAGTTAAACATATCAGGTTTTACTGTCACATATATAATTTTTAATATATAACTTAAATAATAGATAAATATTTAAATATTTGATTTCAATTTTAATTGAGAAGTATCAATCCGCAAATTGAAGCGATTCGTTCTATTGTAGATAAAAAAAAATTCCAAACTAATAAAAAAATCATCGACTTCAATCAGTTTTTTTTTTCTTTATGAATTGGTTTTCGGTTAATTTTATTTTTTTTATCGATTTTATTTTAAAGATCCTTATTCCATTTAATGTTAAAAAAACAGGCTTATGGTTGGATGTGTAAAGCCCTTGTGTTTGTAAAAATTTTTTGATTTGACTTTAGTAGAGGTCCAAGATCAGCCCACTTGTTTTTTTTCGGTACTCGTTCCACCTATTCACACTCACTTCTTCCATTCTGTCTTTTTTCAAAAATAGTTCACCTTCTTTTCTTTCTTTCCCTTCTGAAGCAGAAGTTGTGCTAGGGCAGCTGCGAAACCTTCCACCCAGCTAGCGGAAATGTCTTTTTTTTTTCATGTAAGTTGAGTTCAAATTTTCGTTTTTCTCCTTTTCCAGCTTTGTTCATTGGTTTTGTCATGAGTTCTTCCTTAGAACCTCATCTTCGTTTTTGTGTTCATGTTCTCTTTCAGCCATATAGTTGCTTCTAGAGTTGTGGTGCTCTTTCTGTTAGTGTTTTTCCCCCCTCAAGTTTAACTCTCAGTCAAGGTAAGGAAAGTTAGGGCTTTAAAACTTTTTTTTTAGTGTCTTGCATGTTTTTGGTTTTGACTCGTGCTTAAAATGTTGGTTTGATGTTCGTGGTTGTTTTTTTTAGTTTTGTTGTTTGGAATTTTGGGTTTTTGCAATTTGAAACTAGTGAAAATCTACTATTCTAGCTTAAGCGAGAATTTTCAGCTTAAGCGAGAATTTTTAGCTTAAGCGAGAATTTTTAGCTTAAGCGAGAATTTTTAGCTTAAGCGAGAATTTCTAACTTAAGCGATATTAGTTTAGCTTAAGCGAGAATAGAAGAATTTCACTTTGCTCTATGTTCGAATTTGAGCTTAAGCGAGATCAGTCTACCTTAAGCGAGAGTTTCTAGCTTAAACGAGATCAGTCTAGCTTAAACAAGAATTATTGCAGAATTTTAATTTCTTAACTTTAACTTGTGATTGACTGAGTTAATGTTAAAAATATTATGTATGAAGCTATGCATGAATGATGTGGCATTTTCTGACCTGTACTTGATGTGTTTAGTTTGGGATGATAATTATTCTGATATAGCATGTGGAATGTTGATGGTAAAAACGTTTCAAGGAAAATTCTTGGTGGTGTGGTTAGTGATGCCTTGATATATTAGATGTCTAGATAAGGAAGATATTATGAACTCTAATAATCACTCACACTCACGTAGAGTAGAATGATTATGTGGTAAGAGTGACATGAGATCCTAGTCTTGGGAGGTGTTTGAGCTTGAGACATATTGGGATTAACCTTGTGATTGATTGGGTGATAACCCCTTGTGGCCAGACTCTGCAGAGTTTAGCAATCAATGCAAATGCATACTTCCTTAGAATTCTATATCAAGGGCATAATCTGGATATTGCGTTAAGAGTCAGTTGGGTGTCTAATTGAGTGAAAGCTTTGTGAGTTAATTTTTCTATTTTCTTTTTGCAATGATCACCAAATGTTGGTGTGAGCAGATGTGAAGACCCCTGATGATCATCAAGACAACAAAAATGTTGTTGTGTAGTTTAAGCTTGTTAGTTATTGCTCTTTTGAGCATCTTTTGAAAAACTGGTGTAATTCTTTGCTCTTTTAAGCAATCTTTTGTTAATCTGATTTATGTTTTAAGACATGTCTATGACACTATTCTGTACCCATGACATCTCTATTTTAAGTATATTTTGGGATGATTGTAATAGTTAAATTCTGATATACTTTCTGTTATTTGCTCTATTTATTAAAATTATTCTGTTAAATAGGATGTCAGACGATGAACAGTGGAGGTGATACTTTTATACAAATGATGTATAAATTGTAAGGCTACATATATAGACTCTATTACGGACAAAATAATAACTAGTTTATTTATTTATTTAAACTAAATTATTAGTCTGAGAATTTATTTCCTTATTTTAAAGCAGGACATGTTGATAGTCTATCCTATCGTATACATAAATTATGGATTAAAATTTACCAAAGCAATTATTTGTATTTGGTATATACTTAATCTCTCCATTATGCAATATCGAGTATCTATAAACAAATTAATGTACTTGGTTTATCTTCTCTTCCATAAAAAAAAACGTCTCTTAAAAGGTCAAAATACACCAATGGAAATTTTACATCAAAGTTTCTACATCAAGTATAGAAAGTACACACGAAAGCACTAAAAAGTTTGTTGTTTTTAATGTTTAAAAGGTACATGTCGAGATAATTTTGTGGTCTAGCATCAAAGAACCATCTATTCAATGGGAATATCAAACACAATCCTCAAACTTCAAAATAAACAAAACTATATTTTCTCATGATAATCATGAACTTCAGCCCCGACAAGAAGAAAGTCTAGCCCAGGCATGAACTTTATTACACTAACTCTCAAAATCCAATTGAAAATTTGAAATGCTTAACTAAGCACCATTTACACTGTCAAAATTGTATGTAATGGAATCGTAAACGAAATTCAAATCCTATGCTACAATTATAACCTTTTCAATACCAAAAAAATGCTGAAAAAAAATTCCTATATAACAGATCAAGCTTGGTTACTTGATCTTCAATATTAAGAGTTGTTGACCACAAACAGAGGTACCCTTTCCTTTTGTACCACACTTTCCTTCACCTCTTCTGACACCCCACCGCTTGAACTTCCACCTTTCTCAGTTGTCCCTTTCTTCCCCCCTCTTGCCAGCCTCTTCAATTCAGAGCAGAACCCACTGATCTGACTAAGAATCTCTCGGCCACCCAACAAATTTTGTGCAGAGAAAGTACTCTTGAGCTGATTTTTTCGGTGACTTTTCACAGGACACTCCTCTGGACCAGTATTCACCTGTTTTGGATTTGGATTTGCATCATTCGTCTTCATCAATGGCTTCTTTAACTTGCTGCTCCTACTTCCACTGGGTAGCGGAGCTGTAAAGTTTGGATTCCTATTCTCACTGTCTTCATCAAACTTTCCAGAACAGCTTGGTCTTCTAGATCTTTCACTATACTTTGCTTTAGCACTTTCCACAAATGAAGACTTTCCCCTAACACAAGAACCATAAACAAAACTCAGGTTACTATCATACGCATCAGTAATTCCTAAAAACTTGATCTTTTAGTCTTCTTCTGAAATGCGGTGATTTTGATCCAGACCTTATACTCTTAATTTTGATTTGATAGGAGATAAAAGCCACTCAAATTCAGACTACAAGATTAAAATATAGATACTAAAATCAATTTTAGCCAAATTTCTTAAATCCCTTTCTCATAGGATTCGGTACCTTCGGTGTCTGTCTCTGAAGGGGAGAATTTCAGAAAAGGATGCAAATCTTGAATGCTTAACCTGCTCGACAAAAGAAAGAGGAAAACAAAATTAGTCCATCATTACGAAAAACTAATCCACAGATTAAGTTATTGAACAATCCAATAGAATACAAGAAACAAGAATTGAGGATGCCACCTTGGAACTGCGTTTAAGAAAATCTTCAGCGGTTTTGGGATGCTTGCAATCTGCGAGTGGAAAAGAAACAACTGAGCAAGAGGGAAAGAAAAAGCGAGAAAGGAAATTCCACATACACCCTCGTAAAGAGCCTCACCGCGAGTGCAGAACCAGGCTTCATCATCAACGAGAGAGTCATCAAAAGCAGAGAGATCGACCCACATAGGCGCGTCAAAGTTCTCGTACGTGTCGTCTAGGGCGAACGTAGAATCGATGTTGTCCCAGTCAATGTTGTCTGGTTCCATCTGAATCTGAAAAGTTAAAGCCAGAAATAGTAGTTAGAGAAATGAATTAGAATTGCAAAATGGAAAGGAAGAAGAGGGTGGAAAAATTGTTGGAAATGTGAAGGTCCCAGTATTTTGTTGCAGGAGAAAGCTAAGAAGAAGAAGAAGAAGATAATAGTGGAATAAGCAGAAGAAGGTGTGGCCTTTGTATATGGTTAATTAGGATTAACGATTGTGTAACGTTTGGACGTTAGAACATGACATTTACGTTCGTGTAGGAATAGGATGTTTTAAATAATTTCGACCGTTGGGGACTTTCTCCCTCTTTCTTCTTGACTCTCTTTCTTTTATTATTGTTATTATGTCCTTTTTCATTAGCAAACTGTAAGAATTAGGAGAAAGAAACTGAAATTAAGAAAATAATTAAACGAAGTGAATAAATTAGAGACAAATAGTGGATAAATTTGTTTAAACTAAAATAATTTTATTCAAATAAATCACTTATTTAAGAAGTTTATGAGATTTATATTTCATTTTATTAAAAATCATTTAAAAAAAATACAAATAAAGGAGTTTATTGTATACATTTCTCCTTTATGATTGAAAAAAAAAATTAATATATTTTTCCTTTGAGAAATTTAGGTTGTAATTTCTATTTTAATTGGTTCAACCTGTTCCACGTATTAACTTAGTTACTATTGTTTTGCTTTTAAATTTCATGTGCTGTTTTAAATTTAGGAAAAATTAAAAGTTCAAATTCAGAATGTATTTAAAATTGTAACAATATACGCATACATGATATATTATCCGATATTTAAAAATTGATTTTAACATACAAAACAGAACTTTTATCACTTTTTTAATTTATTTTAAATTATAATCACTTTGTCATTAGAAGTTATAAGATTGGTTTAACAATAAAGTTAATAATCTTAGGAATATTTCAGAAAACAAAATATTTAATTAATAATGATTATTTGATAAGTGCAGACAACACACATCTTGTAATTCTAACACTGAATTTGTTTCTTGAAAAATATAAAATCTGGATAACACTCATTAAATAAAAGAAAAGAGACCATAAATTTTAGTCAACAATAGAAAGTGTATTAGAAAATGTTTAAAAGTGTGATGCCAATTTTTAAAATTATTTTGAAAGTAATAAAATTAAAATTTAAAAATCTGGGAAAATGAGTTGAATAACATATTCTTTTGATAACAAATTTATTAATTAGATTTTTAATCTCTAAAAAACGAAATAAACTTATTTTTATCTTCCAAATTTTAAAAATCTTTTTAGAATTGTATAATCTAGAAAAATGTTTTGAGTATTTTTTATAACCATGTTGTTGATAAAAAGTGTATATGACTTTGTCTATGATTGATTTTATTAAATAATGTGATTGATAATTTTTAGTGGATTTGTCTTTTTAATCATGATCTCTGTTTTTTTTTTTTGTGTGTGAAGAAATCCTTAATCATTAATGAGTAAATATTAATATGAGCAAGTGAAGATAAATATGATAAAGTGATTATGGTTTTCTGGATTGATGCATCAATTTTGTCACAATGTAACGAGTTAAATTGATATTTTTTTATTCATTACTGGTTTTGCTTGAACCACCACACCAAATTAGTATAGTAGAGTTGGGTGGGGATGGTCCCCATGTTTCTTTAAAAGGTTAAAATTCAAAAGATTAATTATGAACTTAAATCATTAACACTGCTACTAAATTGTAATTATTAATCACAATAAATAAATAAAATAATTTTACATGTAACCCACGATAAGTTTAGCCTTATTCAATTTATCCACTTTAAGTAAAAAATTGTTTATATTTACATTTATATCATCAAATATTTATAAATTTATAATAATGCATGTTCAAAGTCCTACATCAATTAGAAATAAGATTAATTCACAATATATAAGTGGGTGCAGCCTTTATCTTACAAGCTACCAGATTTGTGAGGTTGAGTTAGACTTAAAATCCATTTATATTCTACTCGCATCGATAACAAAAAAATAATTATTATTTTAAAATAGTAGGTTTAATCACACGAATCATTTATATTTGTTAAAAGATATAATACATGTGATGTGTGTAGAGAGACCTTATGATCTATTGTTGGAAAAAATTCAAATACGAGTCAAAAATCTTACCGAAGTTAAACACTATATAAAAATAAATATCCAATAAAATGACAATACCTCAGATACAACAATTAATCATATATATATATATATATATATATATATATATATATATATATATATATATATATATATATATATATATAAATAACATAAATAATTATTATAAAGTTAACAACCCATATATATATATATATTATAATTAAAATTTCGCATATTATATTATATTATAATAAAATTTTTATATTTACAGAATTATATTAAACTATTTGACCTAGCAATATTACATTGTTAAACTCATTCTTTAGATAAAATTTAAGGTCCCAAAGAGAAAAGGGCCAAATGATCCACGTCTTGAAAGGGCCATATAGGTTGAAACATTTATAATAACAAGTTGAAGCCTTGGCTACCTAAATCCTGTTAATCTATTTTGTTTTTTTCAACATAATACTAAACATTTTTAACAAAATTTTGGGAATGTGTTTTGAACTAGGTTTCCTGTAGTTTTGAACTTAATAATGTTAGAGTTCGATATATCTTAATAAAAAATATTATAGTGACATCTTTCAATCGTTATTTTACTACAGTAATTGTTTTAAATAAGTTAAATTATTTTCCAATTAACCACATCCCTCTTACTTTGATGGAAGGATATCTTTTATTCAAAATTATTTATCATTTTTTATTTTCTTTTTGGCCTTAGGGCATTGCAAAGTGGGTATGATATTTATGATGAAACATTTAATGTTTAGGTTTTATAAAAGCTTCGAAATTTATCGACAATAATTTATTTTAAGATAGTGGATATTTAAATAAATTTCAGAATTACAAAAATAAGAAATTATTTTCTGTTTTAAAAGTATCTGTTTTAGTAACAGGTAAAAAAGAATAATTATTATCACAATTATAAAATTTTTGTTAAAGAAAAACTACTAAGAACCTTAAAAATAATGTGATCGTTTGTTGTGATAAAAGTAAGAAGTTTAGAGTAGCAAAATAACACCAGTTTTGTTGTTTACAGAGTTAGTTAACTTGAAGCGAAAGAAAGATATAGAAAGTCCATGGAAGTTACATCCTTCATCGTTGCATAAATAAATAGAAGGGTAAGGGGTGGGTGGAAGTTGCCATTTACTTCAAATGCTTCACCGACTCACCAAAATAATTTTAAAACTAAATTAGTTGGCCAACCAAATTTAATACTTTCAATTCATTCATCCCATAACATTCCTACTAACTATATTGACGATGGGTACATACGTACAATTACAAATTTGACACCGTCTGCTACTATTTTTATCTTTTATTTTTTTATGAGTTAAATATATTTATAGTTTGAAAAGTAAAATTCGTCCTGTTCCAAACTTTATACATTTTAGATTATAATTTTTATAAATGAATCAATATAATTATTTTTTTTGGTTAAATAATGTTTTAGGCTAATATGTCAAGAAATGATATATTTAATTCAACTTTATAAAATCGACTTAAGGTTTATATTCATATATATAATATAAATTTGTTTTATCTTTAATTGATATGAGACTTTCAACACATCTTTCACGCTAAGATATTTACATATCAAACATAAGACTAAATATTGATGAGTGAATCGATAATCAGATAAAAAAAAATCAACAAATAATAAATTTCACTAAAATAAATTAAATTTCACTAGAATAAACTCTAACCAAATAATCTGATACCATGTTAAAAATATATTTTAAATTTAATTTAATTTCAAAGCTTATTTTAGTTAGAAAAACTATATTTATTTAAACTGTATTAAAATTTAGAACAAGAATAAATTAATTTTTATTGGAGTTTAAAGACTCAATATATATATATATATATATATATATATATATATATATATATATTCAATTTATCTTTTAAAATTAGCTATTATAACTATAATTATTTATAGTTTGATGATAGTGTAAAAAAGAAGATATTTTTCCATTGTAAAAATAGAAGGAAGGTGATATATATTCAATTTATGAGGAAAAAGAAGAAAGAAAGAAAAAGCAATGGCGACGAAGAAGATGCAGTGCACAGGTGAAGCAGTTAATTAAATCGGTGGAAAGTGGGAACGGAGAAACTTACCTCACTCTTCTCTCGCAAATCCAAAGAGGGAAAAAGGGAACCACCACGTCCATTCCATTCACCACACTTTCTCTGTTCTCACTTCCCAAATCAAATCTGAATCGCCAAATCCAACACATTCACAAATCATTTTCATCACTCACTCATTCATTCCTCATTCATTCCCTTTTTCTCTCTCTCTCTATCTATCTGCTGCGTTCTGCTGTGCATGGCTATTGCTGCAGCAGCTGTTGTCGTGCCATTGGGTCTCCTCTTCTTCGCCTCCGGCCTCCTTGTCAATCTCATTCAGGTTTCTCTTTTCCCCTTTTCACTTCATATATCTCTTCTCTTCTCTTTCTTTCTTTCTCGAATGTATCGAAAAAGGTTCTTTTTCTCAAATGGGAGGTTCCACCAATGTCTCGGAACTTTTTCTTAACTCATACACGAGTTTTCTACTGATGGAGTGGAAGAAGTATTTCGAACATTTCATGACTGAGAAATGATAACGCACACTGTCTTTCGCACTCTTTTGGAAACTTTCCTTGTTATTGGTTGAAATCATAAACTGTAGTGGGTTCTATGTTTGGAGTCCCACATTGACAAAATGAGCTACTTGATAGTCAGGAGTTTCGAGGCTGTTCCATCTAATGAACTAGTCTTTTGTGTTGAATTTTCCTCTCCTTGAGTCCTTACATTCCACTTCTCATTCTCATTTAACAAGGTTATAATTTTTGGTAAAGTTTGATTGGGGAAGTGTGTCTTAGAGGGTGATGCTAACGCTATTCTTGTTACTTTGTTCATCATTACTGCAAACCAACAGTTCAAAATAAGTTTTGTATATTTTTTTGGTTTCGTGCAACAAATGAAATTGTAAAGGAAATGAAAAAAAGAAGAAGTACTAAGAAATATGTTGAGTTGCTTCGATTAATCTGTTTCATCTCTTGATTAATTTGTGTCAGGCGATATGCTATGTTGTATTAAGGCCGGTGTCGAAGAATTTGTACCGACGGATCAACCGGGTTGTAGCGGAACTGTTGTGGCTGGAGCTTGTTTGGCTTATTGATTGGTGGGCAGGAGTTAAGGTGTTTATCTAGATCTAAGTTTTCTATATTTTTCTTTACTCCTGTTCGGATAAATTTCTCAATAAACACTTATAGGAAAAAAAAGATAAAATAAATTAAGCTTCCCCATACGTTAAAACTACATTATATATAGGATTCATGGACATTCCCTCATTTAACTTCTTTAAAAAATGATTTTAATTTTTCTGGGTAATTTTTAACTAATGCGACAAGATTTATGCAAACAGGTCTTTTTTGGGCACTATTTTTTGAATGGCCAAACATTAGTTGTTAATATATTAGTTTTTATTGGTGGGTACTAAAACCCACACCTATCTCTCCCTCCCTTTCACTTCAACCACTTTTGGGACTATTATTGTCTTCAAATTTAGTTAGTCATCCACCACTGTAATTTGTTTTACTTGCTCTATGTGGTATTCTTGAAGATACGGAAGTGGGCCTCTATATTATTCGCATAGTACATTTCTTTCCTAAAAACCTGTAAAGATAAATAGCTGTTTAGCGTAATCATCTCTTCCCTCTACTTGGATGGGTGTTGCATAATTAAACCTGGACAATCTGGCTACCTTGTGTATGTGACTTGCAAGGAACAATATTTTATGGGCTTTACAATGTTGCATATGTTTCAGTGAGAAATAAAACTGCTTCCATTGGTTTTTACTTTCCAGTACTAAAAGCTAACTTAGTTTCAAAATTAGGGCTATTTTGTTGATGCTTTTCTTCTATATTTCAATCAAAATGTTTTATATTCACGAACAAAATAATGAAGACCTCAAAAATAGCTGTTTTAGTGTGTTTTCATAAATCTAAAAATACCTTCTGAACAAAAAGGTTCTAAATAAGTAAAGCTTATCTCATGCTTACATGTTTTTAGCTTAAACAAAAAAAAATGTATGACATGAATAGACTTCCAACTCAATCAAGCAAGTCTAGCAGGTGTTTATTTTATACTAGCAAAGTAATAGAGCAAAGGAAACAACCACTTTCCATTAATTCTTTGAGCTGCAATTGGCAGAGCTAGAAATTTTGGAGATAGTTGCCTTTTTTTTCTCAGGTTTTTCTTGGGCTTGGAATGATTGGAATGAGATGTTTATTTCATTTAACCATTGGTGGTTGTATGCATGCACTACTGAAAGGGTATTTAGATATTTAGATTTTTTGGATCTAAAAGTTGAGGGAAGATCCAACGGTGACATGCATAGCTCTATAATCCATATGATTGGTGAATATTAGAAGGATTTGTTATCTCCCTCCCTTTTTTACTAGATTAAACTTTCCCGCTTTTTCTACCAGTCCAGCTGGATGAAAAAGACTATGAACGAAGTAAAGATTCAGAGAGTGACTGAGTATTGCTAATTACAAGATATGATTTAGTTTAACTTGTAATTTTCTTTCTTCTCTATTTTTAATTAAATTTTTTATTCAAAACAAAAATCTGTGTTTGTTATTCATAGACAGAACTTTTTCTTGTGAAATAAAGCCTTTCCTTCCTTGCTTACAAATTTCTTGATTTTAAATAATTTTTTGTGGACGGGGATATTGCCTTTCTCTATTGTTGTATCACCAGATCAGTTGGAGAGATTAACCCATTTGGATTATTCTCCAAAGAGCTACTTTTCAAATCAGTTTCTTTCAAAAGAATCTAATGAGTTTGGTGGTTGGCTGATTGCTACCATACCATATGGAATATCTCTCTCGATCAGTTGTGTCGTTTTAATACTTTCAGAAAGTCTGATGTTATCAAATAAATAAAATTGGTTATTTGAAAATAATTAATTTATGAACTGTATTTTAATAGTTTACTCGGTTGCATTTCATATAATTTATTCTCACATTTGGAACTTTCTGGCTCTAGGTCCAAATATTCACAGATCATGAAACCTTTCGTTTAATGGGTAAGTCTTTTGTTAGCCTATGCATTTAGCTTGACACTCTTACTCTCTCTTTTTTCTTAATGTGTTGTGCATGTATTCTTATCGTCTACAAAGGAAAAAGGGGGATCTTCTCGGGTTAACATTTGCTTACGTGGAATAATTTAATTCTGTTTTGTATAATCAGGTAAAGAGCATGCGCTTGTGATAAGCAATCACAGAAGTGATATTGATTGGCTTGTTGGATGGGTTTCAGCTCAGGTGAATTTCGTCTATGGTTTGATATTTTCCACCTCATCAATGAAAGCAAATTAAAACTAATTCACACTCGTGTATTACTACAAGAAATTTATTTTATTAATTATTTTGGATTGTCTGATATTGTGTGATACTAAGACAAAGGGACACATTTTAGGGTTACTAGTGCATCTGTTATTCTATAATAAAATATGCTAATCTTTGATTTGCTATCCTAAAATTTTCGTGACATATTTATTTATTTTTTGCTTCAACTGCTGATTGGTTATTCCATATCATTCAACAGCGTTCCGGTTGTCTTGGCAGCACTCTAGCTGTGATGAAGAAATCTTCAAAGTTTCTGCCGGTATATGCTTGTGACTTTTACTTTCAAAATGAATTTAATTAGTCATTATGAAGAAATCACCTATAGTGCACTCTGCATTTAGAGGATCTTAATTTTTGGAAACAGTAGCATCCAATTCTCTTTTATATTGCCACTTTATCTCATATTTTCGTAACATCAGTTATAAGCTTTCTGGTATACATTAAACCTTCTTGGAAGCACAATATCTCATTTTTTAGTCTCCTTCTTGGGAATAATTTTGGCTTATATTATTCTTGTAAATAGAATAAAATCTTGTATATTTGTTATTATTAGGATAGATTGATTTTTTCCCTACTTCCTCTATTTCCCTTTTTATGGTAAGTTTTCCCATTTCCTAGCATTAGCCTATAAAATGGGATTAGAGCTTGTATTTCGAACACACAAATATATTCAGTTCTTTTCTTTCTAGTTGGTACTAGAGCTCTTGATCTTGAGGACTCTGTTTTTGCTGCCTCTGTTTGTTGTTGCTGCTCATTGGGTTGGTCAGTACACCAGGAGGAGTGCCTCCTAATTAACTGCTCATCTCCAATGAATCATGGCCATTCAATGCCACATGTGCTGTCTCAATCTCTGGTGCATGTGAGTCACATGCCATCCTTCGACGGTGTTGACCTGCCAACATCACCACAAAAAGGATGTTGTTGACAACCAGTGGCGGACCATTGCATTTGACAGGGGAGCCCCAACGTTTTTCTTCATCTTTTATTTTTTATATATTTTTTAAAAATATATTTATATATTATTATTTTATTTATATTAATTTAGTTTAGAAAAGTTTTTTTAAAATTTAAAAACTATGTTTTCTCTTTCTATTATAATTTTTTTACTTCTTTATTTGGTGTCTCTCTTCTATGCCTCCATCTCTTTCTCTCCTCTTATTTATATCTCAATTTTTACCATCAATTTCTTATTATTTTCAAAATTAAATTGCTCCACGGCAAAATTGAGGAGTTAAGGAACATTTTGGACCGAACAATTTCTTCTTTTGAGTAAGTTCATTTTTTATAATTTTTTTCTGAAGCAATATATTTTTCTCTTGTATGTGGCTTTTCTACGCTCTAGGCATATATCTATCGATTAGAGATCATAAAATCATACTCTAATTGTTGATCAAACTCTTCTGTGTGTATATAAAGCTATTTTAGGCTTTGAAGTTGTGTAAGGGAAGAACAAGACTAGGAATCTACTCTAAGGTCGGGAAGCTAATCATTTAGAAGTTATTAGTTTTCTTAAAATATTGAGTCTTGTTTTTAAGATTTAATTTGGGATATTCATAATTTTATCTTTTCCTAAATAAGTGAAAGGTGACAAATTTATATTAGAAATATTATGGTAAAGAGTAAAAGAATTTATTCTTTTTTCAAGAAGAAGGCTCGTGATGAAATTGAAAATAGATGCATCTACGTAATCTAAATTTGAGATATTTCATGAGAATCCAAAAATTGAAGAAAATGAAAAACAACTCTATAAGGTTCTTAAAGTTACATATAATTGATTTGAAAATGCTTTAGAACATGATTTGGGGAAGCATTTTAAAATTTGACAATAGAAAAAATGATTTGAGGAAATAAAAACTTTTTTTAATTAGAAAAAATAATTTATATATAACAAATATAATTTGGTGTCCTAATATTTTTGTTCAAGTTCCGCCACTGTTGACAACCCTTCTTTCAAGTTTAGGGTTTAGCTTGCTTGAATATTTCATGTAAAAGATACAATGCATATTCAATATGACAATAAGGTTATTCTAAAATAATAAGATGCATATTTAAAAATGTGTAAAATTCATAAATGTAATGAATATATATATATATATATATATATATATATATATATATATATATATATATATGCAATTGTGCACATTCAAGTTGAAATCATTTTAGAATTTGTGCCAAAATTAAAATTTTTATATCATTGTCATCATAAATTACTTTATTATGAGCATAGGTATATAACATTGTCAATGTCATTACTTTTTAAAAAAAAAATCGTAGAGAACCATTTCCTCTTTGGTATATGAAAAACAATGTTTATATGTTTCTATATTATATGTACTTTTCTTATAGTTGTAATGGATATAAATGCATTAAAAGCTTGGACATTTTACCAACATGTGTTGGTGAAGTATCCAAAAATATAGTTGATATGTGAAACAAATAAAAGTATTGGTGCTTTGTAGGTTTGGATACTTGATTGATACATATTGGTGAAGCAACGTAGAATATCAGTATTGAATTTGCTTCATATCCTCATTTTGTTTGACATGTCTGCAATTCTTTGATGAAGAGCCCCTTTCCGCCCTGTTCTTCTCATGACTGAAGAGAAGATATTGTCTTTCTAGTCCCTTGGGTCCAATGATATTTTAAACTTGTTGGGTTTTGTGATAGGCCCTCAAAAATGTGGAGGCCCAGCTGAATAGGCCCAAAATGTGGAAAATGTATGTCAGCAGGAATAGGAAATTTTTTTGGAATGGTAGGTGGGGAGAGAAAACGAGGGAAGGATGATGTGAGAGAATTTGGTTATTTGAGGGAAAGAGGTTGTTGAGGATGGGAGGAAGAATACCTTTCTCTGCGTGAGGAGCTGAACTCTGTAGTAGTGGAAGTTTCTCCACTGCATTTTTTCCTTCCGTATCATCAACAATACATATTATTCATCATTTTACTGTTATATTGCGTGAATTACCCTTTTGGTTTGCATAAGTTTGTATCAACTTGATGTCCATAATTATCTCTAGTGGGCTTAGTTTATTCGTACTACTCTTAGAGGCTAAGTTGTACTTATGCAGGTCATTGGCTGGTCAATGTGGTTTTCTGAGTATCTTTTTCTGGAGAGAAGTTGGGCTAAGGATGAAAGCACATTAAGGGTATGATATGCTAAAATTTAATTAGTTTATGTTTTTATGCTCACAAGATACGGGATACATGCTTGTGCTGTCAAACTGATGTGTTCTTATTTCTTACTTATGCAGCAATACATTCAATGGCTATAGATTTTCTCTCTCGGTGCATTAGCTGTTTGATTTCATTTGGGAATCTCATTTGAATATTTTGTTATCATATCTGCAGTTAGGCATCCAACGACTGAGTGATTATCCTCTTCCCTTTTGGTTAGCTCTCTTCGTAGAAGGAACACGCTTTACACAGGCCAAATTGTTAGCTGCTCAGGAATATGCAACTTCCACTGGATTGCCTGTCCCTAGAAATGTTTTAATTCCAAGAACTAAGGTGAGTTATATAAATTTTCTGCTTTCGTCCTTCTGTTGCCTTTTCTTTCATGGATTGGAAGCTACACTGTGTTAATCTGTGTTAGCGGCAATTACAGACTTGCAAATCTTAGCAGTATTGCTGATGAAATTATATTACACTTCTACTGCTCATTATCATGTGGATATCACTCTAGCTGGTATGGGTCGTAAAAAGGCTCATTCAAACTGGAGAATCACTTGCTAGGTTCATGTGGGCATAGTTTAATTTGTTTTGAAGACTACGGAAATTGACCTAGAGATGTAGCCAAAGACAGGATATTTAAATTCTATAGATTTGTGACCAATAAGAATAGTAAATTAGTTCTATTTAGTTTTTTAAATTTAATTAGTGTTTGTCTGAGTTGTGAACATCACGTGTAGTGGGTTGCTGTCTCTTTTTTATCTCATGTAAATTATGCCTTAACAAAATTGGACGAAGGGGCCCTCTATGATTCTGTGCAGGATAAGGGTTATGGTTCCATTGGGTAAAGTTTAGATATTTTTGGGTGGCCCCTAAGGTAGGTGCTTTGCTTTGAACAGTACCTTTGGGAATATGGACTTTGATTTAGAGGTGCATCAGAGAAAACCCAAGAAAGAAACTGTTTGGATTTTCTTTTGTGGAAAACAGGTTAGAATGGTATAGAAATCAAACAAAACAAAAAAATGTGACCAAGGAATTACATCTAGGGTTTGTTTGCTTCACACGAACAAGAGCCATGCAATTCAGCTGTCTTATAATCTATCAAAAGAAAATATAGAGAGGGAAAAAGAATGAAGCCAATAGGCATTATGGAATCTGTATGCCAATTACTGAGTGGTGGACATTATTTATATTAAGTCATACGCTCATAAATACAACTGTTTACAATTACCCTATTTACTGTGATTAGATAATAATATACAACATAAAATCATACCATAGCTACCCTATTTACATTGTTTCTAACAAAAAAGAGTTACAACTGGGGCCAAGAGAACATTTTAGAATTTGGATCCATACAGAATAGGAATCTCTCTACATTTAAGGGGATATTGTCACCCGTAGATATACCGATACTAAATTCTGATTTTGAAAGGACCACATTATTTCTTTACCCCAGAAGATATGTAACCTGTTTGTTAGCTCTCCCATTTATTAACTCAACAAGAATTAGGAAAGTAATTCTATTTTTACACTGTAATATTTATTGTCTAATATTTACGGTTGTTTTGTTTCTTTCAGGGTTTTGTTTCTGCAGTAAGTCATATGCGCTCATTTGTTCCTGCCATTTATGATGTAACAGTAGCTGTCCCCAAGAATTCCCCTGCTCCTACAATGCTAAGACTCTTCAAAGGGCAAACTTCAGTGGTAAGGCAATCAAGATGAAGATTTATAAATAGCTTCATCTTAAGTTCCCATCATTTTTTTCTTTGCCTATATTATGTAACTGTCGTTGAATATCATAATAGAAAGTAGGGAGAATAATGATATTTTTCCTCATTAATTCAACTGAAACATATTATAAAATATATAGACGGAGAGGAGAGATGAAAATAAGTGAAAAACTTTCTCCATACTTATATCAACTCCTCAAATAACAAAGGTACATAATGATTAAACAAAGTTATCCTGATCCTAATCTGCTGTCATCCCCACATTGACATATGGCAAAGAGTAGAGCTTATGAGAGCTTGAGCAATCCTCATGACCTCACCTCATGAGCTATATTTTAGAGTTAAGTTAGGGCTAACCCAAATTCAAGATCGACTTTGTTCCATGACTTTCTCAGTGCAATAAAAAAGCCTGTCCTACAATTTCCACATATCAGACACAATTGTTATTCCCCCGTCAACAAATAGCACATTTATGATTTTATTGACTTTCCCTTTCTTTAAACTCAGTAGTCCCTATGCTCTCGGTAAGTTTACTGTGCTACACTAATCTCTGATGTGAATGTAACTGCTGATATTAACTTGTGGGATCAAAAATTGGAATTTCAGATAGCATAAAATGAATGATTTCCTTGCTCCGTGGGTGTCTTTAATGTGCTTAATAGTTAATATTTAGTCCAAGTTTAATTGGTTGACTTTGACACTTGCATATTGGTCTTAATACCTGGATATTTCTGTAACTACTTGGGAAAAGCACATTAAGATAACGAGTCTGGAGTTCAGGGAAAGTAGGAGGATGTTAGTAAACCTCTGTTTTAAAAGGGTCTATGTTAAGTTAGAATTAGAGGCGGAGGTTAGAAGGGGATTGGGTCCCAATTCTACAGTAGCTAGTATTTGATAAGAAAGGCAGATAGGGAATTTATTAAAGTAACTTAAGATTTGACACGGAAATTGGAAGGAAGAGAACGAGGTCTTTCAAATTCCTGAAAATTAATGAGACAAGGAGAAGTTCCATTGTATCATTCTAAATTACTGGTTTTCTATTAGACTGCTACCGATTAGAGTGGTTTATGCTATAATATATATATATATATATATATATATATATATATATATATTTTTTTTTTTTTTTTTTTTTTTTTTTTTTTTTTTTTTTTTTTTTTTTTTTTTTTTTTT
>Ga0214542_1001507_pt1 | contig 47780 bp, 43 predicted proteins | sample CNSS1metaG_FD_160096 | JGI IMG/M metagenome (GOLD analysis project Ga0214542, IMG submission 160096) | Root nodule microbial communities from cowpea collected in UCLA plant growth center, Los Angeles, California, USA - CNSS1 | ecosystem: Host-associated > Plants > Roots > Nodule | place: USA... | reverse complement strand
TATATATATATATATATATATATGCCTAGTGTATACCTTGATATAGGAGATGTTTAGATAAAGGAGGGTATCTTGAACTCTAATAATTGTTCACGTTCACATAGAGTAGAATGATTTATGTGGTGAGAGTGGTAGGAGGTCCTAGTCTTGGGACATATTGGGCCCAAGACAATAGAGGATTAACCTTGTGTGTGGTTGGGTGATAGCCCCTTGTGTCTAGACTCAGCAGAGTTTAGAAACCAATACAGGTGCATACTTCCTTTAGAATTCTATATCAAGAGTATGATCCAGATATTTAGTCATAGTAACTTGAAATTTGTTTGCTCTCATATGATCTAAGTGTTTACTATTTAATTGTTAATAACCTGTTGTGCCTTTTACATGCTTTATAATATGTTAACGATATTTTCACTAGCTTACCCTTTCAGTTGTGTCTGCTTCTTGTTTGTTTTTCTCTTTTGCGATGATCACCATATTGGTGGGAGCAGATGGAGGAATTTCTGATTCTAGATATGACCGTGGTGACGCAGCAACCTAGTTGTGTTATGTTATCTGTGGCTCTTAGGAGTAGCTTCAAGGCCCTGGGTGCCTTTGTATTTCTTGCTCTAGGAGCAACCTCTTATGCAAAACTGTTCAATCTCTTTGGATTTATGTTTGGTTTAAGGAATGGTAGTTTTGCCTAAGTATCTTTCAAAGCACTTTTATGGATGACTGTATCAGTGAACTCATTAAATATGTTATTCATTTGGTTGCTTTGTTTAATGTTATAATTATGTGATGTTTTAATTTAATATAATTATTCTATCTATTATGTGTTGTCGTCGGACCCGTCCAGGTAGTCGGCCCGTCTAGGTTGACGGGCCCGTCCGGGTCGTCGGACCCATATGTGTTGTCGGGCCCTTCTTGATCGTCGAGTTTCCAAATTTATCATGAACTCAAAACATAATTAAGCCTAAAATAAATATTGTTAAAATTAAATTTTATCTCACAATAAATTTAATTTTTTTTCCAAACAAGAAATTGAAATGTAAGGTATTTTAATTTCCTTATCCAAACAAATTATTTAAAAAACGAATGGAATTTAATTACAAACAATTGAAATGCAAAGCATTTCAATTTCTAAGCATTGTTAAAATGCTTCATCCAAACACAAAGTTAAGTTATTGTCATGTTTTGTCTAATAAAAAAAAACTTTGCAAATTAGACACTCTGGCACAAGTGCCCATAAATTTGAAATTGAGAAAACAAATCGGAAAATACAATCCAAATTCAAAAAGAAAAATAAATACTGAAAATATCTATTGATGAACAATATCATAAAAAGAAAAAAAAAACTAAACCACATAACATATAGAACAAGATAAATAAGAGGAAAAGAAGATACATAAAAGTCACTTTAAAGGAAATTGATGCAAAGAAAACCAAAGTCGCATCAAGGAAGAACAATCAAAAAGTGAAGTGTAAACCTTTTCTACGAAGACAATTTGTTTCTCCCAAAAATGTAAAATATCAATTTCTATGTGATTTTCAACCCTATTTTATTATGTTTAGCACGACTCTCCTCTTTACTTATGGGTGATAACTAAAATAGTAGTCTTTTCATCAAGATTACTGCTTGAGAAAAAAAAGTTGAATTAAACATATGAAACAAATTTGATTTAAATGAAAGACAAATACATCTTTATATTTTATTTTATACATTTTTATAAATTTAACATTTAAACATTAATAATATTAATGTAAATATCTTTTCAACATTAATTAATAGAAAACAATTTTATATTACACTAGTAAAAATATCTACGTGTTGTAAAATATTAGAAAATGATATTTTAAAAGTTATAATATTTTAAAATAATAAAACTCGATTCTTTTAATATTAAAAGATTTTACTATAAATAGTTGTTTTGTTAAAAATGAGTTTTGTAAGGCCCATTAAATTTTTGGTTTTCTTTTCTGCCCTAAAGTAAAGGGCTGCCCTGTTGGAAGTAGGTCTAGAGCTGGCCCAAGTGATATAACCGAATCTCAGGTCTGCCCTAACTCACTTTGCCTGCTCATTTTTAGACAACCCTTAGAGCCGCAATCGTCTCTCACTCCGTTAGGGTTTGGTGTTACTGTGACCCAGAGAGCTCAAACCAGTATTTTTTTCCTCACGTAAGTATTTCTTCCTCTGTGCTTGAAACCCCTACTACTGTTACTCTGAGTAGCTCATGCCTCTACTGCCATTCTTTTTCCCAGTTTGTTGAGTCGTCCCTGAGCTAGCATCGGAGTTACTGTGCTAATCATGTTTGGTCCATGAGCCTTCTGCTGAATCCTTCCAAGTAAGGGAAGCTAGGGTCCATTTTTCTAGGTCATTTTTTCTGCTTGTTCTCCTGCTATTGTATGGTTTTGTGGATTATATGCTATTGTGATGTGATAAGAGTGTCATTTGGCTTTTGGGTTTGGTGTATGTGAATCTGTGGTGTGAACGAACAGTGGCGGGCACTGGTTTTCTCGCCCAAGCGAGCATGCCTCGCCTAGGCAAGACTAACAGGGGGCTCGCCCAAAACTTCTGCACGAATGGTCGCCCAGGCGACTTGGCTTCATTTTTGAGCGAGGAGCAATCTCGCTTAGGCGAGAAGGGTCTCGCCTGAGCGAGACGTCGCAGAGCCCATGTTCTCTAGTCGCGCCCTCGCCTAGGCGAGATGGGATTCGCCTGAGCGAGAGAGTTCCTCTCGCCTGAGTGAGCCTTGTTAGCTTGAGCGAGGCAGCGGGCAGGTTTTATGTTATTGTTGTATGGTTCACTGATGTGTGGCTTGTTTGTCTGATTCAAATGTTTTACTAGAAGGTTTGCATGATGATGGTATGATTAATATACGAGTTTGAGATGGGAATGGCATGATATTTTATTGGGTATAAATTGGAAAGCATGAGTTGTATGATTTGTTGAATTTACATGATATTGATGCTATGGGAAATTCTTGATTGGTGGGTGGAACATGTATAAAGTATGGGTAGGGCATAATTCCATGACTCTTGTAGTGAGAGATCTTGGTGGCGCCTCATCTGTTGGACGTAATTCCATGGACCCTCTTAAGGGGAGTTCCTGGTGGTGCCTCGACAAAAGGACGTAATTCCACGGGGGGTCGTGGTGGTGCCTCAAGACTAAGGCGTAATTCCACGAAGGCCACGTGGTGGTGCCTCCTGTAAGGGTATAATTCCGCGAAGGCCTCGTGATGACGCCTCATTGCTAGGACATAATTCCACTGCCACGTGGTGGTGCCTCAATCACGTATCTGGATAGTTAGGTCTTGGGGCCTCATATATGTTGATAGCTCTGGTGTGATGCTTGTTATATATGCTTGGCTTTGAGATTACATGTGAACCGTTATGATATGAGATTTCCTTTACACTAGCTTACCCTTTTGCTTTCTTATATGTTGTGTGTGGTCTTCTCTATTGCGATGATCATCAACCTTGTTGATGTGAGCAGATGTGAGAACCCCTGGCAGTGGTAATGATGATAGGAATGTTGCAACCTGATGGACTGGACGAGTATTGGGCCCACTCTAGGGCCCATCGCTGGAGAATTTATTTACTATGTTTTCATTGTCTGTACTAGACTTATTGCTATTAGTTCGTTAGCATTTTACGTTTTGGGCCATGTGAGGCCTCTTTTATGTTTATGGATATGTTGGGGTACAAAGTACTTCATATTCCAAATCTTCGTACCAGATGGTAGCTGCTATGACGCAGCAAAGTACGACGATGATGCAACAAAATGAAACATCGATGTAATGACAGGCGGCAGCGGTTGAACCGCAGCAGCTGGTGATGCACCAGATGGAGGCTACCAGGACGGCTGCTGAGGATGCTTAGAGGCAGCATATGGAGGCCCTCCGCTAGCTGGAGGAGAACAGGGTAGCTGCCCCTACTTTTGGCCTGGAGCAACGACCTACAGCCTGGAATGGAGTCTAGAGGACTTTCTTAAACACCACCCAGTAAAGTTTGGAGGCAAGACCAGTTCAGACGCAACAGACCAGTGGTTGAAAGACCTGGAGAGAATATTTGACGCGAAGATGTGCCTAGAGGAGAGTAGACTGGCATTCGTAGTGTACATGCTCACGAGTGAGGCTGAGCACTGGTGGGTCAGCATGAAGTCCATTATGGAGGAGAGGCAGGAGCCAGTTACTTGGGATGTCTTCAAGAGGAAGTTCCTCTCCGAGTACTTCTCTAACAGCGTCAAATATGCTAAGGAGGTAGAATTTTTGCAGTTGAACCAAGGAAGCAAGTTTGTGACTGAGTGTGTAGAAAAGTTCAAGCACCTCAGTCGTTTCTACACCATGCCACTAGATGAAGAGTGGCGATGTAGGAAGTTCGAGAACAACCTCTGTGGAGACCTCCGTTTGATGGTGGCCCCGCTATCCATCAAGGATTTTTCCGCCTTGGTGGAGAAGACAAGGGTCATGGAGAAGATGAAGGTAGAGGTGGAAACTCAGCACCCATCCCAGCAGAGAGTGGGAGGACCATCTGGGTCCAAGCATAGGCACGAGGAAAGGAGGAAGCCCTACTCTAGGCCCCATTACCAGTCTCAAGGGTCTAGGGAGTCTCCTTTCCAGCAGAACATAATTCAGTGCTACCAGTGTGGGGGACCGCACAAGAGGAATGTCTGCCCCCAGCTTGCAGGCTTCAAGAAGTGCAACAACTGTGGCAAGGAAGGCCACTATGGGAGGGACTGCCCCACCCTTGCTAGAGCAGTGACGCGACCTCTAGTACATGCTCCTACGCAGAACCAGTAAAGGCATAGAGGCAACAGGCCTCAGGCGACCGGGAGAGTGTACGCCATGACCGGAGCGGAGGCAACAGGTTCAGGTAACCTCGTTATGGGCCATTGTTTGATAGTTGGAAAAGCTTGTTGTGTGTTATATGACTCTGGAGCGACACACTCATTTGTGTCAGATGCATGTGTGAAAAAGTTGAGTCTGTCAGTGTGTGAGCTGCAGTGTGAACTTGTGGTGTCTACTTCGACATCGGGTTTGGTCAGGACATCGTCCGTGTGTGCTAGGTGTCCAGTGGAGGTAGAGGGACGCAAGTATAAAGTAAATCTGATCTGCTTACCTCTGCAGGAGTTAGAGGTGATCTTGGGAATGGATTGACTCTCTGCCAATCGCATTCTTATAAATTTTTGAGAGAAGAAGCTGCTTTTCCCCAACATAGAGGAGCCTGAGTTATTAACATCTTAGGGAGTTAAGAAAGAACTACAAGGGGGTGCACAGTGTTACATAATCTTCACACATCTAGAGGTGGAGAAAGAGGATAGGACATCCGTCATACCAGTCGTGCATGAATTTGAGGACGTATTCCCGGTGAAAGTTCCAAGTTTACCTCCTAGTAGAGAAGTGGAATTCTCTATTGACTTGGTACCGGGAACCGGCCTGGTGTCGATGGCCCCTTATCAGATGGCGCTGACGGAGTTGGTGGAACTCAAGAGTCAGATTGAGGAGCTTTTGGGAAAACAGTTCATACGACCTAGTACGTCACCTTGGGGAGTACCAGTGTTGTTGGTAAAAAAAAAAGGATGGGAGTTCACGCTTGTGTGTGGACTACAGGCAGTTAAATAAAATGAGGATCAAGAACAAGTATCCCCTCCCGAGAATAGACGACCTGATGGATCAGTTGCATGGGTCATCGGTATTCTCGAAGATTGACTTGTGGTCGGGTTATCACCAAATATTGGTAAAGGCGGATGATGTGCAGAAGACGACCTTCAAGTCCCGGTACGGACACTATGAGTACGTGGTTATGCCTTTTGGGGTGACCAATGCTCCAGCGGTGTTCATGGACTACATGAACCGGATATTCAGATCGTTTCTAAATAAGTTTGTCGTGGTCTTCATAGACGACATCCTTATCCATTCCAGGACTCAAGAGGAGCATGTCGAGCACCTGAGGATAGTGCTTGGTATTCTGAGGGAGAAAAAACTGTATGCTAAATTGTCCAAGTGTGAGTTTTGGATGGATGAAGTCCAATTCTTAGGTCACGTGATATCAGCACAAGGCATTGTAGTGGATCCAGTGAAGGTTGATGCAGTGGTTAAGTGGGAAAGTCCCAAGTCAGCAACTGAGATCAGAAGTTTTGTGGAATTGGCTGGCTACTATAGGAGGTTCATAGAGGGATTCTCCAAGATAGTGGCACCTTTGATACAACTCACCCGGAAGGACCAACCTTTCACCTGGACAGATAAGTGTGAGGAAAACTTCCAAGAGCTTAAGCAGAGGTTGACGAGTGCTCCAATCTTAGTAATCCCCGACGTTGGAAAACCCTTTGAGGTTTATTGTGATGTCTCTCACCTAGGGTTGGGTTGTGTGTTGATGCAGGAGAAGAAGGCAGTGGCCTACGCTTCGAGGCAACTCAAGGTGCATGAGAGAAACTATCCCACTCATGACCTAGAGTTGGCGGCTATCGTGTTTGCCTTGAAGATCTGGAGGCACTACCTCTACGGTGCTCAATTCCGGGTATTCAGTGATCACAAGAGTCTGAAGTACCTATTTGATCAGAAGGAGTTAAACATAAGACAGAGAAGATGGATGGAGTTCTTGAAGGATTATGATTTTGAGCTTTTGTACCATCCAGGGAAGGCGAACGTAGTAGCAGATGCTCTGAGTAGGAAGACGGTGCACACCGCTCACCTCATGATCAAAGAGGTGGAATTGCTGGAGAAATTCAAAGACATGAAACTACAGGTGGAGTTGGAATCAGGATTCATTAGATGTAGTAACCTGACCATATCTAGTGACTTCCTAAACTCGGTTAGAGAAAGACAGTTATTGGATGCTAGTCTGGACAAGGTTAGAGTGCAATTGCTAGTCTGTAAGGCCCATTAAATTTTTGGTTTTCTTTTCTGCCCTAAAGTAAAGGGCTGCCTTGTTGGAAGTGGGCCTAGAGTTGGCCCAAGTGATATAACTGAACCCCAGGTCTGCCCTAACTCACTTTGCCTGCTCATTTTCAGACAACCCTTAGAGTCGCAGCCGTCTCCCGTTCCGTTAGGGTTTGGTGTTACTGTGACCCAGAGAGCTCAAACCAGTATTTTTCTCCTCACGTAAGTATTTCTTCCTCCGTGCTTGAAACCCCTGTTACTGTTACTCTGAGTAGCTCATGCCTCTACTGCCATTCCTTTTCCCAGTTTGTTGAGTCGTTCCTGAGCTAGCATCGGAGCTACTATGCTAATCAAGTTTGGTCCAGGAGCCTTCTGCTGAACCCTTCCAGGTAAGGGAAGCTAGGGTCCATTTGTCTAGGTCATTTTTCTGCTTGTTCTCCTGCTATTGTATGGTTTTGTGGATTATATGCTATTGTGATGTGATAAGAGTGTCATTTGGCTTTTGGGTTTGGTGTACGTGAATCTGTGGTGTGAACGAACAGTGGCGGGCACTGGTTTTCTCGCCCAAGCGAGCATGCCTCGCCTAGGCGAGACTAACAGGGGGCTCGCCCAAAACTTCTGCACGAATGGTCGCTCAGGCGACTTGGCTTCATTTTTGAGCGAGGTGCAATCTCGCTGAGGCGAGAAGGGTCTCGCCTGAGCGAGACGTCGCGGAGCCCTTGTTCTTCTATTGTGCCCTCGCCTAGGCGAGATGGGATTCGCCTGAGCGAGAGGGTTCCTCTCGCCTGAGCGAGTCCTGTTAGCTTGAGCGAGGCAGCGGGCAGGTTTGATGTTATTGTTGTATGGTTCACAGATGTGTGGCTTGTTTGTCTGATTTAAATGCTTTACTAGAAAGTTTGTGTGATGATGGTATGATTAATATATGAGTTTGAGATGGGAATGACATGATATTTTATTGGGTATAAATTGGAAAGCATGAGTTGTATGATTTCTTGAATTTACATGATATTGATGCTATGGGAAATTCTTGATTGGTGGGTGGAACCTGTATAAAGTATGGGTAGGGCATAATTCCATGACTCTTGTAGTGAGAGATCTTGGTGGCGCCTAATCTGTTGGATGTAATTCCATGGACCCTCTTAAGGGGAGTTCCTGGTGGTGTCTCGACAAAAGGACGTAATTTCACGGGGGGTCGTGGTGGTGCCTTAGGGCCATGGCGTAATTCCACAAAGGCCACGTGGTGGTGCCTCTTGTAAGGGTATAATTCCGCGAAGGCCTCGCGGTGACGCCTCATTGCTAGGACATAATTCCACTGCCACGTGGTGGTGCCTCAGTCACGTATCCGGATAGTCAGGTCTTGGGGTCTTATATATGTTGATAGCTCTGGTGTGATTCTTATTATATATGCTTGGCTTTGAGATTACCTGTGAACCGTTATGATATGAGATTTCCTTTACACTATCTTACCATTTTGCTTGCTTGTATGTTGTGTGTGGTCTTCTCTATTGCGATGATCATCAACCTTGTTGATATGAGCATATGTGAGAACCCCTGGCAGTGGTAATGATGATAGGGATGCTGCAGCCTGATGGACTGGACGAGTATTGGGCCCACTTTAGGACCCATCGCTGGAGAATTTATTTACTATGTTTTCCTTGTCTCTACTAGACTTATTGTTATTAGTTCGTTAGCATTTTATGTTTTGGGCCATGTGAGGCCTCTTTTATGTTTATGGATGTGTTGGGGTACGAAGTACTTCATATTCCAAATCTTCGTACCCTCTGGATATTATGTATGTGGCGTTTTATTAAATGGGTTTTTATCTATTTATTTGGGATGTTACATTTATGGTATCAGAGCGGTGATTCCTTAGGTTTGTGGACTTGGGTGTCCGCTTAGCCTTCTCCGTGTCTTTCCGAGTATTCTTAGTTAATTCTTGTCTTATCGAGCGTAACCAAGTGATTTCTTGTGTGCTAGTGAACTATGGCACCATCTCGTAGGACTCTGCAATCTTCCCAGGGCGATGTGTCGGACATCGCCAGAGCGATTGAGGCAATGGTAGCTGCTATGATGCAACAAAATACGGCGATGATGCATGGGTTTGTAAATGTTTACAAGCATTGTATGTATTTGACATAATTCCATGGATCTCATGAGTAAATTATATGATGATGTTATTTTAGTATATGCATTAGACTATGGATTCAAGTAAGGAGACATCCTGAAACTGCAATGATAATTCACACTTAAATAGAGTAGAATAAATCATGTGGTGAATGTATGATGAGATCTTAGTTGATGATGGATTAACCATGTGTGTGGTAGGGTAAAACCCATTGCCAATGACTCTATAGAGTAGTAGAGGCCACCTTAAGTGCAAGTATTCCAAATGCATTTATTCGGATAATTAAGTTTAGTGTCAGCTGTTTGTGTGAATTATTGTAGTTTGTCCATGTATTGCTTTTCATTGGTATGTTTTAAATGGTCTTATGATAACTCTTTTGTATACTATTTTACTCTTGCACTTTGTGGTCTTGTGTTGTTTTCTTCTTTTGCAATAATCACTATTATAGTGGGAGCAGTTAAAGATGCAAGTTTAGAGGCACCTCTAAATGATGAGAAGTCTTAGTTAGAGTTGTGAGATTACAACAGATGTATGAGTTGTAGATACATAAGGTATAAGGAGTTTGTTTTTCTTTTTGCAAGTTTAGTGTTGTTGTAGAAATGGTATATCTTATAGTCTGAACTCTTAAAGGACTATATTAATATACTTTTTATTCTATTAAGTGGCCTTTGACTATTAATATGAATTTCTTATTTTATTCGTTTTGACTACAAAAATGGGATGTTACAATAATGGTATTAGAGCAATTCGTCCTTAGCATGACCCGAGGGTTGTGGGTTTGTCATGTCTTACTTGTTTAAGAGTTTAAGTTTAGTGGAATTTGTTTATGGAACTGAAAGTATTAAGAACATAAAATGTCTTGATAGAGTGATGAGGGTGCACACTCATGACTATATCATGGAACCATAAAATGTCTTAATTCTAACGGTTTGGGAAAAGGGGAGTTAGAATTATCGTTTGAGTTTTGTCTTCTATACTTTTTCTTGCTATGTTTGCGTTTTTGTGGTTTGTGTTTTTGTGGTTTGTGTTTGGTGTCTATGGTGGTATAGAAATGTAGATTCAAGGTCAAACTTGACCTGCTTACCTTTGCAAGGGTTGGGTAAGGACTTTGAGACAATTTATTGCATCAAAGATATGAACTAGTGGTAGGTTGTATTTCGCTAAATAAGGAAAGCTAAGTTTTGGTTTAGTAGGTTGAGAAATGATGTTAGAGTTCATAAGCAACACTTTGGACTGAGGGAGCTTCAATAACGATTTTTTTTTTACAAGTTTTACAAGAGGAGTTGAGTCCAAAGTTTAGAATAAGGGAATATATCGGTACGCGCTATGTAGTGAAATTTGAGAAATCAACTTGGTTCTACATCTCGACAATGTTGAGGTCTAAAATAGAAAGTTGTGGAAGGTTTAAGGTTAAAGCTAATAAGGGTAGAGACCATGAAGTGTATAAGAAAGGAACATCTTTAGTGAGAAGTTAAGATGAAATAGAGCTTTGAGGGTTAGTCAAGCATGTTGGTGTTTCTCAATAAGGAGGGAAAAATTTGTTGATGAGAAGGAAGTATAAAAGGGTTTTTATATCAAAGCAACACCAGTAGGAGATAGTTGGATTTTCTCAACAATAGTAGTAATCCAAGTCAGCAATAGAAGGGATGTTCTAAGTAAGGTGGTTCACAAGGGAAAGATTTGACCTAGGACATGTGGTGGGGGTTTTTCAAGTACCAGGAGGAAGGGCTTATCAGGAAGGGCTCCTCTTTAATTTTGTTCTTGTAGGGAAAGACAAGTTAGCAATGTCAGAACACAATGAAAGAGGAAAGGAAAATAAAGGTTTTGTGTAGTTGAAAGGGTGTCTACGACAACTAGTGTTGAATTGGTTAACATAAATGATCTAATTTAAAGATAGATACATGGTACAAAGGTGATGCTTGGATTTAAGGTTTTGGTTTCGCTTGGGGTCGTATACCTTAGTGTCACAAGTATGGTAAATGAGTCATGTTTCCTATAAGAGAGAGTTGAAGTTGAGTTGGTGGTTTTGCTACATTTATAGTCAAGTGAAGTTTGCTTGGATGTGTGGTATGTCTTGTGGTGACCAAAGAATTAATATTCAAAGTCGATTTGAATCATCTTCTTTACAAGGTTGGGACATCATCTCAAAGGTTAATTGGTTATTTTTCAATATTGTTCCTATGGGATGTGATATCTAACAAAGTGGTGTTATTTGATTCAAGAGATAAGTCACTAATTACATATCATGTATAAATCAAGTTGGAAGGTGAAAGCAAATCAAAGTTGTCAAACAAAGACAAGTAAAGATTAAATGCAAAAGATTACACTTGTAAAAATGTTTCTAAACGTGTTCCAAAAGAAATATTAGGATTGATCTAGGAAGATGTGAGATTTATTATTATATTGGAGTTCATTATTAATTGTCTAAAAAAAACTAGTTACAAAATTAACTATTTAAAAAGGTGATACAATTAAATATGTTTTTAATAAAATTAATTATATTTGCAAGAGTTAATCTTGTAATAAAAGAAAGTATTAATGTACTATATCAAAATGAAGTGTCACAGCAATCTTTTTATATTATATGTTAAATTAACGATAAACTTAATCTATACACATTAACATTTAAATATTAATGATTCTTTATTGGAGTTAAGTTCAGAAAAAGAAACTGGTCCTTTATAATAATAACTAAATGTATGCTAAAAACGTTTGTAAATATTATCTAATCATACTTTAAACATTTTCTTTATTCAGTACGATACTTTTTTTAACATGATTATTTCTGAAATGAAATCTGTTAAAAAATAAAATAAAATAAAAGTAAGCTTAAAAGAATTAAGAAAAAAAAATCTTAAAACTGAAAAATAGATGAAGAAATAAAACGTGCAATTAATCTTTAAAAATATAATGCAAGAAGACGAAACGTGGTTAACAACAGTAACCGTGATTAAACAGTAACCCAGTTTAATTAACATGGAGAGGGTGATGACATTCATTCTGCATCAGGAGTCTTTTCTGATGATTCTTTTCGCAAATAAATAATAAATAGTAAGTAATAATAGCAAGAACCGAAAAAAAAAAATCTATAAAAGAAAAGGAAAAAAGAAGAGAGAAAGTGAAGATGAAAGGGTGAATGAGTTGTGAGTGGTTACAGTTACTGACTTGCTCTCTGTTCTTCTCCTACAAGCTTACATTTCCAGTTGCATTTGCAAAAACTGTTTCTTCTTGTGCCATCTTGCTTCGGTTCTTTCTACAGAGTAGTAGTTGTTGAGGTTTTGTGTTTTTACCTGCACTTTGAACATCACTTCAGTCTTGGATCCCAAAATTTGGTGTCACAGCCATTAAGGTTGTCCAACATCACTGCAAACAATTTTCTTCTTTCCTGTTCTTTCTTTCTTTATCTTTCTTTGTGTACTATAATATGCTTTAGTACTTGTGCTGTCAGCTCTCACCGTTGGTGCTGTGCACGCCTTCTGCTGATTTCTGAGCTGTTTTTATTATGTTTGCAGTTTGACAAAGTTGGGAGGGGAAGAAGAAGTGGTTTACCATGGGAGACAAGTCCCAAGTATTGGAGGCTGTGTTGAAGGAAACTGTGGATTTGGTAACAGATCTGAAGCACTTTAAGCCTCTTTGAGTCTCTTCCTCGCTGTGCCTTTTTTGGTTTCATTGATGGGTTGTGCTGTTTTTCTTTTCTTTGTGGTGTTTGTGTTTCTTTCTTTGTCGAATGCAGGAGAACATTCCCGTTGAGGAGGTTTTCGAGAACCTGAGATGTAGCAAAGAAGGTCTCAGCAGCGTGGCTGCTGAGGAAAGGTTGGTAATTTTTGGCCACAACAAGCTTGAAGAGAAAAAGGTTCAGAGTTTCATTCTTCTATTTTATCTTCTTTTCCCGTTCATGGAGTTTTCGTTTGTCACGCGTAGAATAAGTCCCACTAAAATGTTTGAATTTTGAGGCGAGTTATCTTTCTGGGTGTTTTTCAGGAGAGAAAATTCTTGAAGTTTTTGGGGTTCATGTGGAATCCTCTGTCTTGGGTTATGGAGGCTGCTGCTATAATGGCAATTGCACTTGCCAATGGAGGGGTGAGTTGAGCAAACTCAGCTTTTGGGAGTGCTTAATTGCCATGATGGTGACGTGTTGCTGATTAGTTGATTGTTCCTTATATGTTTTTCTTTTGCAGGGGAAGCCCCCTGATTGGCAAGATTTTGTAGGTATCATCACCTTGCTTGTCATCAATTCAACTATTAGTTTCATCGAGGAGAATAATGCTGGTAATGCTGCGGCTGCCCTCATGGCTAGGCTTGCTCCGAAAGCTAAGGTGTCAAGTCTAGCTTCTTTCAGTTTAATACTTGATGCTTTTGATATTTAAGCTGTAAAATCTCTTCTTTGCAAAGGATTTGCCTTTTCTCTGTATTTCTCTCATCGTTTCATTCCTTTTTGTCTTTTGTTGGAAAGGTTCTTCGAGATGGTAGATGGAGTGAACAAGATGCCTCAGTCCTGGTTCCTGGTGACATAGTTAGCATTAAACTTGGTGATATTATACCAGCTGATTCTCGTCTACTTGATGGAGATCCTTTGAAAATTGATCAGGTATGTTTACTATTCTTGCCTTTTTCATTTTCCTTAAAAATCATATTAGTTTATTCCAAATGTTAAGTTACACCATGCTTTCCCCTTTGCTGTGCACTTTTTCAGTCTGCTCTCACTGGTGAGTCCCTTCCGGTTACAAAGGGCCCTGGTGATGGAGTGTACTCTGGTTCTACCTGTAAACAAGGAGAGATAGAAGCTGTGGTAATTGCCACTGGTGTTCATACTTTCTTTGGGAAAGCTGCTCACCTTGTAGATACCACTAATCAAGTTGGACATTTTCAAAAGGTAACATGAAGTCAGACACCATATTTTCAGCATCCTAGAAGTTGTTTTTTGTGCTCAGCAGATTTCATTTGTTCTATTTTCTGCTGCTCCTGAATGCTGTTTTTGTCCTTAAAGAGATTTCATCTGTTCTTTTTTCTGCTGCTGGTTATTTAGGTCTTGACTGCAATTGGGAACTTCTGCATATGTTCAATTGCCGTGGGGATGATTATTGAAATTATTGTTATGTATCCCATCCAAGATCGACAATATCGCCCTGGAATTGATAACCTTCTTGTGCTTCTCATTGGTGGAATTCCAATTGCCATGCCCACGGTTCTCTCAGTGACTATGGCCATTGGTTCTCATAGGCTATCGCAGCAGGTTGGTTAGGTTCAATTGAGTATGTTTGGTGGACATTAGCTAGAAATAGTGGTTAATTGGTTATGATTATTTTAGGGGGCTATCACAAAGAGGATGACAGCTATTGAGGAAATGGCAGGCATGGATGTGCTTTGCAGTGATAAGACAGGGACCTTGACATTAAACAAGCTTACCGTTGACAAAAATCTTATCGAGGTTGGATGCTGAATGGTTTTACTTGCACTGTTGAGACTGTGACTATTGAATCATATGCACATTTTCTAATTATTTTTGTTAAACCAATGAGGTTTTTGCAAAAGGCGTGGATGTGGATACTGTTGTTTTGATGGCTGCTCAAGCTTCAAGACTTGAGAATCAAGATGCAATAGACACTGCCATAGTTGGGATGTTAGCGGATCCAAAAGAGGTTAGTCATTGATATGTTCTTCACCATGATTTCTTTGATGACATCTTTATAATCTTCAAGCCTGTGTAGCTATAATCTGTGCTGCATCGTAACTTTTATTCTGTATTCATGTTTGTATATTGATTTTCTTTTCCATTATGCTGTTATCAAGGCTCGTATTGGTATCCGAGAAGTCCATTTTCTTCCTTTCAATCCCACTGATAAGAGAACAGCATTGACATATATTGATCGTGATGGTAAAATGCATAGAGTAAGCAAAGGTGCACCAGAACAGGTAACCTAGTAGCATTTTTTCTCGTGAATTTCTGTTGAAGTCTTGCTTATTCTCATTCTGATTTGTACAATTATGCCGTGACTGCTAGATCCTTAATCTTGCACACAATAAATCAGACATAGAACGTAGAGTTCATGCAGTTATAGATAAATTTGCAGAGCGTGGTTTACGCACCCTTGCAGTAGCATTCCAGGTAATTGATTCATTGCATACACTATTACATGATACTACACTAATTTATATATCTGTGCTTCATGCTATAGATATTTACTTGGGTTTCTCCGTTTTATACAGGACGTTCCAGATGGAAAGAAAGAAAGTCCTGGTGGCCCATGGCAGTTTATTGGCCTTTTGCCTCTGTTTGACCCACCCAGGCATGACAGTGCAGAAACAATACGCAGGGCACTTAACCTTGGAGTGAATGTCAAAATGATTACAGGTACATTACATAGTGAAAACCCTAAGCTTCTTGTATTTGTGGCATTTCAATAACTTTTCTTTAATCTTCATAGCTAGTTAATTAGTTATTTTTCTAATTTTATCAACAGCATATAGTCCTCGTGATCTCATTTATTTCTTCCTTTTTTCTTCAGGGGATCAGCTAGCCATAGGAAAGGAAACTGGCCGTAGGTTGGGAATGGGTACCAATATGTATCCTTCATCTGCATTACTTGGGCAGGACAAGGATGAATCCATATCTGCTTTACCCATTGATGAACTGATTGAAAAAGCAGATGGGTTCGCTGGTGTTTTTCCTGGTATGTTTCTATCTCGATCTTTGCAATTGATTGCTTTTAATACTGTTGGTGATCATCATATTGGTTGTTTTTAATTAATTAGTTAATTGCAATTGATTGTTTTCTCATATTGATTTATATTTTGGCAGAGCACAAGTATGAGATTGTGAAACGTTTGCAAGCCAGGAAACATATTTGTGGAATGACTGGTGATGGAGTGAATGACGCACCTGCACTCAAGAAGGCCGACATTGGTATAGCCGTTGCTGATGCAACTGATGCAGCTCGGAGTGCATCTGATATTGTTTTAACAGAACCTGGCCTTAGTGTTATTATTAGTGCAGTGTTGACAAGTCGCGCTATCTTCCAGAGAATGAAAAATTATACGGTGAGCAATTGAACTTTTCATTATTTAATCTCTTGTTACTTGTGCCATAATAGTATTTCATCGTATTTTCTATTGATTTTTGAGGAAATTTGTTTTGTTCAGGCCTTGTGCTCTTGGCCAAATACTGTTTCTTATAATACCATTATTTGACCTATTTGTTATTCTTTCATGCAGATTTATGCTGTCTCTATTACAATTCGTATAGTAGTAAGTGAACTCGCAGCCCTGGAATATATTTTCTACCTTAGGTGTTGGGATTGGTCCAATATTCTTACTATGTTTTGCGTCTTTGACATTCTTGCAGCTTGGTTTCATGTTACTAGCTCTCATATGGAAGTTTGATTTTCCACCTTTTATGGTTCTTATTATCGCCATTCTAAATGATGGTTAGTTGTTTCTTCTCCCTCTTCTCCCTCAGATTGCATTACTGTCTGTAGTTTATTCGCTGCTAATGTTATGATGTCTATGATGTTAAAGGTACTATCATGACAATTTCAAAAGATCGAGTAAAACCATCACCTCTGCCTGATAGCTGGAAGCTAGCAGAGATATTTACCACTGGCATTGTGCTTGGAAGTTACTTGGCAATGATGACAGTCATATTCTTTTGGGCAGCATACAAAACTGATTTCTTCCCGGTACATCTTTTGACAGTCATTAATTTGTTCTGTCATTTATTTATATTTGGTCACATGTAACTTTATCTGTTATACCAGGAATGAATCCTATGATTTGCTGAGTATTACAATTTAATGTTTCCTAATAATGATTTTGGATGCTTCATTGATTTATCTTACATACCACTTGTGAAGCGAGTATTCGGAGTCTCTACCCTCGAAAAAACTGCTCATGATGATATCCGAAAACTAGCCTCTGCAATCTATCTTCAAGTGAGCATCATTAGTCAGGCCCTTATATTTGTGACTCGGTCTCGGGGTTGGTCCTATGTTGAACGTCCTGGTATTTTGCTTGTCACAGCTTTCGTGATTGCTCAGCTTGTAAGCCATTTAAGCACTTATTTTGTTTGGTTACAATTTTTCCAATTACATCGAAGATTGAAGGGATTGATCTGGTTTTGGCAGATTGCTACATTGATTGCAGTATATGCGAACTGGAGTTTTGCTGCCATTGAAGGCATAGGTTGGGGTTGGGCTGGTGTAATATGGCTATATAACATAATATTCTATATCCCACTTGACCCCATCAAGTTTCTAATTCGATATGCTTTGAGTGGGAGGGCTTGGGAGCTTGTCATTGAGCAAAGGGTAAGTTGAGATTTGTTAGTGTATGGTAGGAATTTTGGCTCCATGCTCATGTATTTTCATTATCTTGCAGATTGCATTTACAAGACAAAAGGACTTCGGAAAGGAACAAAGGGAACTTCAATGGGCACATGCACAAAGAACATTGCATGGATTACAGCCACCTGACACCAAGATGTTCACCGAGCGCACACATTTCAATGAACTCAATCAAATGGCTGAAGAAGCTAAAAGGAGAGCCGAAATTGCTAGGTAGAGAAACCTCACTCCCTGCATTGCCATTGTGACAAAAACTCATATATAAGTGTTACCACATGTGACAACACATGATTGGACGATAATGTCAAAAATCTTTGTCACTGCAGGTTCATTTAAGTGAATTCTTATTTGTTGCTTTCTAACTGTTTTTGCAGGCTGCGAGAATTGCATACACTGAAGGGTCATGTAGAATCAGTTTTGAAATTGAAGGGGATCGATGTAGACACAATTCAGCAAGCATACACAGTTTGAAGATGCATGTTATATATTTGCATTTGCATACGGTTACTGTAAAGAGAGCACAATTCAATGGTGGTGAGTGGTGAGAGTAATAGGAACGTGGTGATGGTTACACTCTATAGTTGATATGCCTCTTGTTTCCTGCTGTCAAATTTTCCTCCACAGTTTCATAATGCAGTATCATCTTCTATGCTTTTTCCCTATCTATATCCCTTTAGATTGAAACTTCTAGTTATGAATATAAGAAAAACATGTTAGTTTAAGGTTGCATTGGTTTGCTTTGGAACAAAAATATTCAGGAGATAGCACTTTGTTGAGAATTCAGTTTTGATTAGAAGTTCGAATGTCTTTACTGTTATGCATGCCTGCATGCAGCATGTTGTCTCTCTGCGTTTGTGAATGAATAATGCAAGAGTTTGATACTTATTTCAAGAACAACTGTTGAGAATACTTGAGAATTTGTAGCATTAAAATAAAGATCCCTCAAACTTCAACTTCAAGTCTGAGTTTGTAGCATTAAAATAGTAATTGATTAAAGCGCACACGTTTGAAATCTAAACAAAGTGATAACGTGTCTAATTGTTTTGTCTTATCATTTCTATGTTTGGCTTAGGGTGTTTGAAATGTTTACACGGTGATAAAGAGTACATAACAAAGTTTATGATTGCCCAACTATATAAATAAATCAATTCAAGGAGATAAAACGAATTAAATTCAAACGGACGAAGAGATTATTAGATGAAAATAGCATTTTTGGGTAATATATCATTAATTACAGTTATGGATCCATAGTTCCTAAAGAAAATGTATAAAGTCATTTTTCATAGAAGTTTTAGATGCTATAGTTATTTTTACAGAAAATTTGAAATCTATAAAGGGGTTATCTTGTTTTTCGGACATGAATTCTTACAACTTTACTATTTAAATAGCTATTTTTTTAAAATTTAATCGTCCTTTTAAACTTAAATGATTACACATAATAAAAAAATTAGCTACAAATAAATAAAAGTTACTTTCAACACATTATAAACATTATTTATATTTGTAATTAGTTTTTGTAAAATATTTGCATAATTTAATAATATTTTTTATTGTTTATTCATTATAATTTTTTTTTATGTTTTTGTTATGATAAGTTTTAAAAGAAAATGAATTATTAGAATTTGATTTGATTAATTAGACTACTTAAAATTAAATAACTTTAAATTTCTGAAATTTCATTTATAAAGTAAGAATGTGAAATTCTTTATTTATTTTTTCTTCTTTTTCATATCTCCTTGATTTGATTTACTTTGATGTGTCATGAACAGACTAATTATTTTAGTTGGGATGAATATTTTTGAGTTGATATCAACTAGATTTTTCTATTAGTATTGATAGAAAATTTTCTTTAATTAAATTGTGATGATTTTGTCGTTGTTATTTTAGATTTTTTCTTTTCGCTCAATGTTAATAAGTTTTCTTTGTCAGTGTCGCAATCACTAATTTTTGATAGATTTGAACTAAATTTTTTCAACTGACGTGTATCATAATTATCTTGTTGTTTGCAGTGATTTTTATTATCATCAACACCAATATTATTTTTTGTTAATTAGGATTTTTTTCTTATGCTGATTGGAAAAAGTTTCAATCAACATTAGTTAAGATAGTTTTTTAACTAATATCAAATAGTAGAAATTTTCAGTCGGCATTGATCGAAAAGTCGGAAAAAAAGATATTCGATCAGCTTTGATCAATGTTATTCTAAATAAAAGTGATTAAAATTAACCGAAGACAATATTGGTTAAAGTCAATCGAGAAAATTGTTTGTTATATTAATTGAATTTTCTTAAAAAAAATCTGAGTAAAAAGTATCATTAACCACGATCGACTAAAACAAGATCATCAATATTTTTGAACCATTAATAATAGTTTAATATTTAAATAGCTTTTTTTGCATTTGGTAGTAATTAATATTTTTGTCCGAAAGAGAAATTTAAACTTTAACGTCTGAATTTTTTTATCAAAATAAAATATTCTAAAAAATAATTTAAAATAATGTTTAAATATTTAAAAAACTTGAAATTTTGTGTCCAAAGAAAAGTTAAGGATTTTGGCTAATGACCGAGGAAATAGGTAATGAGTCGCAATCGCTGCAATATATGATGAGAAAGCAACCGCTGCAATTTATTTCAAGGAAAGACCAAAGTGAAGAGCAATTTTGAATGAGTAGAAGTAAAGGAAAGCCTGGTCAATGTCCAATCCACTTTTATTTATTTCTTTTGGACTTTCCATACTACTATTCAAAATTAATAATTCTAATTTTGTTGAGGTGATATATTTAATTTTTTAATTGAATAAAAAATAAAAAGAAAGTTAAAGTGATGAAAACTAATATCATAAGATTATTCTAACAATTTCTACTAAAAAAATTTGACAAAACATAAAATATGAAAATATTAAAGATGAAGGAGCTATAATCAAAATTGATTGACACTACAAAGAGAGGGAAAAATCCGCTACTTTAAATTTGAATTTCAACAATAAGGACCAAAAGTTATATAAAGAACTAAGGAAATTGTTTATTGTGAAACTTAAATAATTTTCTAGACCGAGAATTCTTCTTTATTTTTTTCTTATATTTAAATTTCCAATTCAAAGTGTTAGGTTTTACTCTGGTGATCAATTTCTTTTAATTGGTCATCAATAAATATATGTTGGAGTTTATCCATCTCTTATGTATTTTCTATTTTGTCAATTTTGGGTGGAAATTGTTGGAATGATCTTTATTCGGGGTTAGTTTTCCATAAAAAATACTAAAGAAAACTATTAGGAAAACTAAAAGCTAGACCAAGGAATAGAGAAACAAATGAGTAAAGGAAACCGAAAATAGAAATTATTTGTACTACTTTGGTGATGATTCTTGTACTCCAAGCTTCTTCATCATTAAAGTTCTTTACTTCCCAACACCATCTTTACACACACCCTAAATTTTCTAATAAACTAACATTTTTTATTCTTTTGTTATTCATTTTGCTTTAACAGAAAAATATGAGAAAAGAGTTCTTTAAGTGGCTATATAAAGAACACATTTACTATAAACAACTCTTTTATTCCTTTAGTGATCGTATAATGCTCTTTGTGGGTGAGAGAAATCCATTGTAAATTCTTCATCCTCTGAAGTTATCCTTGTGAGTGGATTTTGTGCTTTTCAAGTGTTTTTTATTTGTTATAGGTTTTTTTAATATCAATGAGAGATTAAGAAGGTGAAACTAGGAACGGTTTGTGTACTCGTGAGAACCCGAAGTGGTTTGTATACTTGTTTAAGAGTGGTTTGTGTATCCGACTTCTAATTTTTTTAGTTGATTAGTGGAATCGCTTGAGCAACTTGCTTAGGGAGAATTAGACATAACCCAAGTGTTTAGCGTGAATTAGTATAAAACTGGTTGTGTTGCTTAATATGTTTTTTTATCTAGACTTTGTTCAACACACATTATACAAGTTTATCCAATCAGAGGTTAGTCAAGTCTTGCAACACACATTATACAAGTTTGTCTATATACTAAATAAATGATTTAATGATACACATTAGATGAGTCTGTTTATATTCATATTAGACGACTCTATCCATTATCTAATTAGATGAGTCTTGAATACACATTAGACGAGTTTTGTTTATATTCATATTAGACGACTCTATCCATTATCTAATTAGATGAGTCTTGAATACACATTAGACGAGTTTGTCGATGACCTAATTAGACGAGTCTCGTAATACATATTAAACCAATTTGTCCATATATTGATTTGTATTTTTGGCGAGTCCTAAACCCTAAAGTCTACTGTATATTTTTGCACATACTTTATCCTTTTGTATTTTTACAAAATCTACTCTTTGCATTTTTACATATATATTAACTTTCTAAACCTATAAATAATTTATCATGTTGTTTCTTCAAAACTTAATTATAAACTTAAAAGTATTTATTGTTTATGCTTTCAATTTCTAAATCTTCTTTCGTAAACATATAAACAAACACCAACTCGTGCATAAATACGATTTCAAAACTAGTTATATTTAAAGTTAATTAAAAACTAACAATCATAAATACTTTATTTCCTGAAAATTATTTTATTTATATTATTATATTTATACTTTTATAATAAATTCACATTATACCTTTTAATTATAAAATTATATAACATGAAAAAAAGTAAGTTGAAATTATACATATAAATATAATTGTGTTAAATTGGGTATCTGAATATTCTAGAAAAATATATGAAAATATGAAAGTGCTCTCTGTCTTTAAAAATGAGAATTATACGACTATATAAAGTAGCTACATTAAAACAAATAACTGCACATATCACATTTACATGCCTAGATGTGATCCCTAATATCTTGCAACGTGTGATTTATTCCTCCTACTTAATAGGAGTATCAAAGCAACAAAATAACAAAAAACAAAACAATAAATCAAAAATAAATCTGCAACCTAACATTCCCTCCCTTAAACTAATGCTCCTATACTGGTTACTCCAAGCATAATTTGTAATCTCTCAAACTGTTCCAACTTTAAGGGTTTCATCATGATATCGACAACTTGGTCTTGTGAGTGACGAAAACTGAGTTGAACGACCCCGTTATTACCAAGTCTTGAAGAAAATGGAATCTCACATCAATGTGTTTGCTTTTTCCATGGAACACGGGATGCTTAGAGAGTTGTATAGCAGAATTATTATCACACATAATTTCAATTCCAGTCTCATCTTTAACTCCAATCTTATGAAGTATCCTTCCTAGCCAAACACATTGGAAAGCACATAAGGTTGTTGTAATATATTCAACCTCAGTTGTAGACAATGCAACCACAATTTGTTTCTTAGATGCCCACGATAATGCACATGTTCCCATCATGAACACAAAACCCGAAGTGCTCCTTCGATCTTTCAAATCTCCAGCATAATCGCTGCCAGTAAAGGCTAGTAGTTTTAGGCTATCAATTCCATTTTTGTATCAGATACCAAAATTGATTGTGCCTTTGACATACCTTAAGACTCTTTTTGCAGCAAGCCAATGTGTTGTAGTAGGACTGGTCATGAATTTGCTTATTAAACTCACTGTATAATCAAATCAGGCCTTGTAATCGTTAAATACATCAAACTCCCGACTAATTGTTTAAAGAGTGTTTCCTCAATTTTCTCTCCTTCTTTATCTATTGATAACCTCGTTCCTGGAACCATAGGATTTTTCACAACATTACAATCCAACATTCCAAATCTCGACAATACCTTATGTGCATATCTTCTTTGACATATAAATGTGCCATTCATACTCTACTTGACTTCAATGTCAAGGAAATGACTCATCATATACCCAAATCAGTCATATCAAAATGCAACATCATAGAATGCTTAAACTCATCACACATGCTTCCTTCATTGCCAATGAATATTAAATCATCAACATAAATACTAACTATTATTATTTTACCTCCTTGTGACTTAGTGAACAATGTGTGCTCACTAGAACACCTTTCGAATTATTTTTTTGCAAAGTAGGCTTCAATCTTGTTGTACCAGGTTCGTGGTGTTTGTTTGAGACCATACAATGCTTTCTTCAGTCGATAAACTCTCTTTTTCTCCTTTTTTATGAAATCCTTCGGGCTGCAGAACATACACAACTTCCTTAAGTTCCCCATGTAGAAAGGCACTCTTCACATCAAGCTAAAATACTATCCAACTAAATTGAGCAGTTGTGGCCAATATTACTCATATCGTGTCAAGTCGAGCAATTGGTGCAAAGACTTCGGTATAATCAATCCCACGCCTCTGTGCATATCCTTTTGCTACCAACCTTGCTTTGTATTTCTCCACTTGCCCATTAGCTTCCAATTTTGTTTTAAACAACCAGTTAACTCTAATTGGTAATATTGTGAGTTCCCATGTGTGATTCCTTTCTATTGCTTCTATTTCACTCATCATTGCTTCTCTCCAATGTTTACTCTTTATAGCTTCCTTGAAAGTGATTGGATCACTATCAGTCATCATCAACATTGCATTTAAGCAGTCTTCTTCGAAAACACCTACCCTAGATTCATAATTTTCCAACCATCTTGGTGCTCTCCTTACACATGCACCCCTCCCTAGAGATATATCAGATGAAATGCCATTTGCATTGTCTTCCTCTTCATCCTCATTGGCCACTGTTTCAGTTTCTTGATCAATCACTCTTGCCGGATCATCTGCATCTTCATAATGTAGTTTCTGTTGCTGAATTTTTTATTGGCTCCAGTCCCAACTTTTCTCTTCTTCAAACACCACATCTCTACTAATGATGATTGATTTTTTGAAATTGAATCATACAATTTCCAGGCCTTTGATTCGTCATTGACTCCTAGAAAGATACATGTTTTGCTTTTGTCATTTAGTTTAGCTTTCTTCTGATCTGGTACATGGGCATGCACTTGGCAACCAAAGATTTTAAAGTACTCCACCACAAGCTTCTCACCGCTCCAGGCCTCCTCTGACGTCTTGCTTTCTACAGCTGCAATTAGACTTCTATTCTGAATGTGCACACACCATTTCACAACATCTGGCCAAAACATCTTGGGAACATGTTTTCTATGCAACATAGCTTGGACAACATCCATAATAGTCCTATTTTTCCTCTCCGTCATGCCATTTTGTTGAGGAAGTTAAGAGGTGGTCAACTGTCTTCGTATACCTTCTGAGTGCCAGAACTCCTCAAATTCATTTGAAACAAATTCACCTCCTCTATTTGTTCTGAGACATGATATGTTTGTCTCTATCTCTTTCTCTATACGAGCTTTAAACTTTTTAAACATTGCAAGTCCTTCTGATTTTTCATGTAAAAAATACACATAGGTTTTACAACTAAAATCATCAATGAAACTCAAGAAATACTTCTTACCACTATGTGAACTTGGCTTGACAGGACCACAAATGTCTGAATGAATCAATTGAAGTTGTTTGGATGCTCTCCATATACTCGTGCTAGGAAAAGAACTTCTGGTATGTTTCCCAATTAAACATATGTTACATGTTTTTATTGAGGAAATTCCAATATTGGTAATCTAACGACCATCTCTTTACAAACCAATGTATTTAATGCTTTGTAATTAAGATGTCCGAACTGACAATGCCATAAGTAGGCCTCTCTTGTTGATGCACTTTATGTTTTTAAACAGACAAACTGTTTTGGAACAACAGAGGTCGTCACATAGAACATTCTATTTCCACTCATGTTAGTTTTCATAATCAATCCTTTCCATGGATGAAATACTTTGCACGTACCGTTTGAAATCAGAATGGTCAAACCTTTCTCTTGTAGTTGTCCTATACTTAGCAAATTATTTTTCAGATGCGGAATATTATATACATTAGTTAAAATTTGAGACATACGATTAATTTGCATTCTGATACTACCCTTAGCTACCACTTTCATGTGAGTATCATTCCCAAGCTTCACCGTTCTGCAAAGCTCTTCCTCTAAACTTAGAAACCACTCTTTATTGCCAATCATGTGATTGCTACAGCCGGAATCAATATACCAACAATTTTTTATTTGTTGTTGTAAGTCCTCATAAGCCATTAGTAAAATCTCGTCTTCTTCATCTACCTTTGCATAATTTGCCTTCTTCTCCCAAACTGGACACTCATATTGAAAAATCCCCAATTTGTGACACTTGAAACATTCAATCGTGGCTTTGTTGAAGAATTGTCTTCCTCTCCCTCTATCGCAACCACCTCCGAATGCACCACGACCCCTGCCTCTGTTAGGTCGATCATCTTGAGTGTTCCTTTTGCTAGGAATTTCGTCATGGGTTGCTTTCAACACTTACTCCTCCTCATGTACCCCTTGCATCCTTTGCTCATGCACTAGGAGACTTCCATGCAACTCATCAATGGTTAAGATGCTAATATCATTGGATTCTTCAACTACGCAAACTACATAATTGAATTTTGGGATGAGAGAGCGCAAGATTTTAATGACCACTATGTTTTGCTCCATCATCTCTCCATTATCCACCTTTTCTCAATCTTTCATGGCGAGTAGTTCGAATTCTCTTCATAACGCTTGGAGTTGTGCCTGCTTGACCCTTGTAGAACCTTGATACTTCTGCTTCATGGAATTCCAAATTGCCTTGGATGTTTCTTTGTCAAGAATGGTATCGTGAATTTCTCTATCAATAGATTGAAAGAGAAAACATTTTACTCTCAAATCTTGGAGTTTAGCCTCGTTAAGAGCTTTCTTTTGCGTCTCACTGATGGGTCTCGTGCTAATCACAGGCGTTGGTACTCCATCCTCTACAAAACTCTATAGCTTCTTGCTCCGAAGGAAGGTTTCCATTGTCATGGACTAGAAGTCGTACTGGCCATCAAACTTTGGAATCGAGGGTTGCACGAACTGCTTTGCCATTTCGATTCTCTCTTTTAGGTTATCAAGCCCTTTGCGGAGCTTTGATACCAATTGTTAAATTGGGTATCTGAATATTCTAGAAAAGTAAATGAAAAGATGAAAGTGCTCTCTGTCTTCAAAAAAATGAGAAATATACGACTATATAAAGTTGCTACATCAAAACAAATAACTGCACATATCACATTTACATGCCTAGATGTGATCCCTAATATCTCGGAACGTGTGATTTATTCCTCCTACTTAATAGGAGTATCAAAGCAACAAAATAACAAAAAACAAAACAATAAATTAGAAATAAATCTGCAACCTAAAAATTGTATATAAAATAATAATATTTGATAATTTTTTATAAAATGTTTAATAATTTTTCTATAAAAAAGATTTAATAATTTATTTATAAAACATATTTAATAATTTTATAATAATAAAAGTCACTAAAATCATTTTATCCTCTAGAGTTTTGATTAAATTAAGGATTAAATATGTTTTTTATCTCTCAACTTTCAATGAAAATTGGAATTAGTCCATTTTCAAAACTTTGATCAAATTTAGTTTTCTGTCTCTAGAAATTTGTGGATTTAGTTTTTTTAACCAAATATTGTTAAGTTTATTTGATGTTTTAAATATATTTCTCAACTAACATTAAAATGAAAATGTGTCAAACAGTATAAACAACTCAAATGTTATCATGAAATGTGTTTGCAATGTCAAATAAACTTAACAAAATTTAGTTAAAAGACCTAAATTCACACACTCTTCTTCTCCGCAGCTCCCATTTTCTCCTTTCGCGCACCTCTCCTCTGTCGTTGCCAATGAGTGTAATCCAGTTAAGTAATTCTATACCATCTATCTATATTTTAATTGATTTTAGGAATGGTTGTGCAATAGATCGATTGTTATTATCTGCTCGATTGGGTTTATGGCAAACCAATTTTTTTTCACTACAAATGAGAAATACGAATTTACATATCCGTTTCATAAAAATCAGAAACGGATCTCGTCATTTTTGTATTCGTTTTTCACCGAAACGGATTTCAAAATCCGTTTCGCAGAAGACTGAAACGAAACTCGAGACCCGTTTCAGTTTTTTTTTTGACCGAAACGAATGTCAGAATTCGTTTCAGACTTTTGCGAAACGAATCTCAACATCCGTTTCATGTTTTTTTTTTAAATTTGCTTTTATTTTTATTAATTTAATAATTTAGTGTAATGCCTGGAGCTCGTGGTCAAGGTAAATATTCTATTCTGATTGAATGAAAATTTGTGGTATTTATTCTTTAGTTCCTTTGTCTATCCTATATTTAAAATTGGTTAAAATAAGTTTAAATTAATAGTTTTTATTTTAAGCATTTAATTTTTTTTATAAATTATTTATATAACAAATAAATAAAAATAGATTTATGTATTCGATATTATCTTCGTTAATACTGTTCCACAGATGTTTGTATGTTTGTTAAATACAAATAGTGTAATATGATCTTTCTAGTGTTGAGATAATATACATTACGACTTTTATGTTTATTAATAGTATATAAGGATGATGTTTGACTCTCATGATAAAAAAGACTAAAAAAGAAATTTAAAAATATTTTAATAATTAATTAGAAAAGTTAATATAATAGTTCTGGCAAAACTACAAAATAAATATTACTTAAAGATTTCATCAAAATCTTATAAATTTTTAAATTATCATATGCGAAGAAAAACTTTATGAAATGCTCAAAATAAGAAATTGTCATATATTAATTTAGGTTAAAATATATTTTTGGTCCCAATTTTCGTCAAATTTTATCAAATAAGTCATAATTTTGGTTTTGTGTTCAAATAGGTCCTAATTTTTGTCAATTTTGTTCAATTGGGTCTTTTTTTGCTAACACCGTTTAAATCATTAACGGCCATGAACAGTGAGTGTCACCTGTCATTTCGTGGTTTTTTTGAATTTTTTTTATTTTTATTTTTATTTTTTTAAATTTTTTTTTAAATTTTGTTGATTTTTTTTAAATGTACACGTGTCAACCTAGGAGTGTGCCACGTGTCACTTCGTGGTTTTTTTGAATTTTTTGAATTTTTAAAAAAAAAATTTAAATTTTTTTTAAATTTTTGTTAAAATGTCCACGTGTCAATCGAGTAGCGTGCCTCGTGTCAAAGTCAATATTCTAAATTCAATTTGGTCCCTATATTTGTTATTTTTGTTCAATTAGATCCCAATTTTTGTTAACATTAACTAATTTGGTCCCTCTCCAAAGTAAAACCAAATTTAATTTTTATATTAAAATTCATATTTTTTATTAAATATCTTTATATAATATATTAAAATTCACATCATTATAACTTTGATATAAAAATTAAATTTGGTCACATCTTCTATAGGAACCAAATTGGTTAATCTTAACAAAAATTAGGACCTAATTGAACAAAAATAACAAATATAGGGACAAATTGAATATAGAATATTGACTTTGACACGTGACACACTACTAGATTGACACGTGGACATTTAAAAAATAATTGAAAAATAAAAAATAAAATTCAAAAAAACCACAAAGTGACACGTGGCACACTCCTGGGTTGACACGTGTACATTTAAAAAAAATAAAAAATTTAAAAAAAATTCAAAAATTCAAAAAAAAATTCAAAAAAATTCAAAAAAACCACGAAATGACATGTGACCGTCACTGTTCATGGCCGTTAATGATTTAAACGGTGTTAGCAAAAAAGGACCCAATTGAACATAATTAACGAAAATTGGGACCTATTTGAACACAAAACCAAAATTAGGACTTATTTGAAAAAACTTGACGAAAATTGGGACCAAAAAGGTATTTTAACCATTAATTTAAATCTTTAAATTAATAGTTTAATGTTATATTCACTACTTTACACCGTCATTCAAGCATAACATATGACATTTAAAATGATTATTGTAAACTTTAGAAAAAGCATAATATAACTATTTATGATCAGATAATAGTATTCTATTCAACAATGAAGGAAGTTGAAGTAAGGTGGTGAAGGTAGTGATAATATATCCACGCTTCAAACGAGGGAATGCAGATTAGGAATTTGGCAATATTAGTTGCAGCTAATTTGGCTTGATATCCTCGAGAAGTGCACGCTTGCAAAAGATTGATTGTAATTTCTCTTGGTTTGAATTTGGTAATTTGTGAAATTGAATTTGCAATTGCTTTGCGAGGGGTTTGGCAACTTAACAATCATGCTTCAGACCTTTTTTTTGTCTGTGTACTATCGGAATGCACTTTTTAAAGAGCATGAAAGGAGAGAAAAAGAGAGTTTTATATGAGAAAAAAAAGGAATGCACTTCAACCTACATATTGTCACCACCTGCACTTCAACCTACACTCTCACCACCTGCACTCCAACTATTCTCAGTCATTCATTTCCCCGGTGTCTCACCACGAAATAAACAAAAGCAAAAAAAAAAAAACAATCCTGAAACTCCAACCTACATATTGTCACCACCTCCACTCCAACCTACACTCTCACCACTTGCACTCCAACCTCTCCACTCCAACTATTCTCAGTGATTCATTTCCCTCATGTGCCTCACCACGAAATAAGCAAAACCAAAAAAAAAAAAACAACACAGAAACGGATGTTCAGATCTGTTTCAGAGGAGTGCGAAATGGATCTCGACATCCGTTTCACTAAATTTCTTTAAAAATTTAATGAAACGGATGTCGAGATCTGTTTCCCACTCCTCTGAAACGGATTTGGACATCTGTTTGGAAAAAAAGCCCTAGAAAACATAAACGGATGTTGAAATCCGTTCCGGAAAAGTGTGAAACGGATCTCGACATCCATTTTATTAAATTTTTTTAAAAAATTTATGAAACAGATGTCGAGATCCGTTTCACACTTCTCTGGAACGGATCTGGACACCCGTTTTCGAAAAAAAAGCCCTATAAAACAGAAACGGATGTTGAAATCCGTTTCGGAAAAGTGTGAAACAGATCTCGACATCCGTTTCATTGACAGATTTCAAAAAAATTTAATGAAATGGATGTCGAGATCCATTTCACACTTTTCCGAAACGGATTTCAACATTTGTTTGGTAAAAAAAGTAATATAAAACGAAAACGAATGTTAAAATCCATTTCGGAGAAGTGGGAAATGGATCTCGACATTCCTTTCATTATATTTTTCAAAAAAATTTAGTGAAACGAATGTCGAGATCCGTTTCACAGTTCTCCAAAACGGATTTCAGCATCCAATTCAGTGAAAAACCCACGACATCCATTTCAGATTTCATTGAACATCAGTTATCATCACAAAATGAAATATAACTAATGAAAATAACTGCATGCAACAGAGAAAGATTTCAAAGAACCATTAATAAAAACATCAACGACAATACTAACCTGGTACATGTAAAGAACGAAGAAAGCTATAAGGAATTTGAAGCACGTATGGATGACCTTGCAAAGTTTGGACCACCTGAAGCAACCCAGTTCACACAGAACGAAAGCAGGGACCACTACCGGTGCAAAAGCACTTTCAAATGAAAATGAAAGAGAGAAAGCTAGACCACTACTCTGAGAATAATAATGACAACGGACGAAAGAAAACAGAGGAAGAAGAAAGAGAACGGAGGAAGGAAAAATACAAGAATTGGGGGTGCAACACTGTAAATACCAGCGAGGCACAATAAATTCGATTTAATTGTCTCAACCACCGAGACAGGTGAAAAATTAATTAAGGTCAATTTGGTCATTTTTGGGGTACCGTAGATTCTTTGGGGGTGCATGGAGAAGCTCCCAATTTGAAAACAAACTAAAAAATCCAACCTGCAGGCTGTGTATAGGAAAAAAAAAAATGCATCTCACCAATCCAACCTGCAGGCTGTATATAGGAAAAAGAAAAATGCATCTCACCAACTTGTTTTACTCCTTGTTTTGTTTCTCAGTAAGTAAGGCTTTACACACACCATGCAATTTTTAACTAAAAAGGATTAACTCAATTATAATTAGATAGTGCATGTGAACCACCAGAAAACACACAGAGCCCACTAAGGATTATGATGTCACGTTGATTATACAGTTTTTAATATAAGCCCATTTCACCGGTAAAGCAAATATTCTCTTCACAAAATTGGGCCAAAAACTAAAACATGCATCGCCAATAGCTTAGGAATATGCATTTACAAAACTGGTCTAAAATAATCACAAAACTGTAGGGCATGTAACAATATAAACACACAAAATATTAAAAATGCCAAACTATGCCAAAATTACAAAACTGGATTAGTCCATTTAACCATAGCAAAATATTACAAAAAAAAAAAAAATAAAAAAAATTGGCGAACTTTGGTCTTTAATCTGTTCTCTTGTGACTGATCAGATAGATTCGACCTATTTTTAGCGAATCAATGACGTATTGGGTCAAAACAAAAAATTGACTATATTATCACTCCTAATCCTTTTTAACAAGTTTAATTATACTCATTTAAATTCAAATATCCCACCAATAAAGATGACATGAATTGGATTTTTAAATATCCAATCCAATTTTAGTCTAAATCCAAATTTATAGATTAAATTTTAGACTCAAATCTTTTCTTTTTTGCAAAACTAGATTAGATTTTTTAAAATCCAAATCTAAATATTTAGATTAAGTTGTAAATTTAGATACAAATATTTAGATTCAATTACAACTAAGTCAAACCAAGCAGGAGCAAATATTCATTCAGATCAAATCTAAAAATAATGAAAAAATGTAATATTATCACTATTTATAAAAATACATTTCTTTTATAAAAATAATTTAAATTAAATTTCTAGATACATATTTTTTTAATATTTTTTTTTCTAAATCTAATTTTATATTTAATTATATATTATTTATAAGTAAAGTAAGTATTTCGTTTAATATATAAATATATAAAAAGTTAAATATTATATAAAATATTAGACTACTGTATCTTCTTAATTATTAACTATATATCCCTATAATAATTGTAGATAAGACTCAAACACTCTTCACCATATTGTTGCTATTATTACTTGGTTATTTTCCTTATATTCCTGCTGGTGTAGAAGAAGAAGTGTGGAAAAACAAGACAAGAAAAGAAGAGAGAAAATGCAAAAAAAAAAAAAAAATAATTTGAAAAGCATTTTTCAAAATATATTTCATGTGTTTTGGAATTTTCTTTTTGAAATACATGAGTATTCCAAAACAATTCATTTTAGAAAATATTATATAGATTTTGGAAATCTCATTCCAAAAGATATATTCCAATAATAGATTTATGTTTTTCGAAAATTCTGTATCAGAAATCATATTCCATAATTTTTATTTCAGAAATTATATTCTGGATTTTTTATTTATTTCAGAAATCTTATTTTGAAAATTCTGAAAACTTTATTCTGGAAAGTTTCTGCAACATGTAATCTAAAAGTCACCTTTTCCAGAAGGAAAAGTGATAATTTGAAAATCTGATGGGATGTGCGAAGAAATTGTGGATATGTAGGAAGTAAAAACCTTCATATAAACAGAGCTTAGCACTAGAAAAAAAGAAAAAAAAAAAAAAAACTGAATAATTCAATGTGGATTCTCATGAATTAGGAATAACGAGACTCAAATTAAAATTTCCCTCCATCTACTCGCTGAACATTTTAAAATGCCTTCTTGTATTACAATTTCTGCTTGATTTTATTTTCTTTCCTGTACCTTAAATACCAGACACGTTTCTACCACATATAATTCAGTAATAATTCAATAAAGTAATACAATTAAATTAAATCTCTTTCTTAAATATATGATTTCAACATAACATTTGTAATATCCTCTTACATTTCAACACCAACTTCACAAGCATTTTTCTAGAACACAGAGTGAAGAGAGTTACAAACTAAAATTTTCTCCTGCTATGTGTTACCTGTTCAATATGTTCTGAGTTCTAACACTCTTCTTTTATGCAAATAAATTTAATTTAATTATATTGTATTGAAAATAAATTTGCTTTTAGTTTAATTAGCATAAGAAAGTAGCTTCTATCTTGATATTTTTCAAATGAATTGTTACCCTATAATACCGTGAAGCGGTAAAAAAACGATGTTCTTAATTTGAAAAACTCACGTGATGGGTCAGAGTCACATCTCACGGGGCGTGTATCACCAAAACGATGCTCCATGTTTGAGGCTGCCATTTACCATAATCACCTCGTAAAATGTAAAATGTTGATGTTTTTCAAACATTGTACGCCGTTTTTCCCTATAAAACGGAGCTACTCTTAAAATTCGAACCGCACAGGGGCACGCGCTCGTTTTCATAGTTCCAATACACTCCACCTCTACCTCACACGTGTAACACATCTTCCATAATCACTGGCGAGTACTCTTCTTCACCACTTACGCGCGAGTATGATATAACTTTAAAATTGAATGTTTGAATTTGCACAGTGGAACGGCTACTTCCCTCTGCATCACTTTTTATGCCACTTTCAAAGACTGCATTTTGGCTTCACCCTTTGCACGTAAATATTAATTTTTATTTATTGGAGTGAAAAAGAAGCATTCCTAATACATGCTTTCTCGCTCTACATGCTTCAAAAGTTCAAATTATTAGCTTTGCTAGTTTAAAGTTTAATCATGGTGACCCTTTGAGGTCCATATTTTCATCACAACAACTCCACCCACTGGAATCATCACCACTGTTGACACTTTTCCACTCCCACCCAGATAAGTTGTGAGCAAAAGTTTCCATTTTGAAGGCTGGAATGGAAATGGCTCGTTTATTGTTGATGCTGTTGGTTTTTTCCACCATTGATTTATACCCTTCTTCTCTCGCTCTCACGCAAGACGGTGAGAACCTTATTTGAATCGCTTCTGGGTTAAACTTAAATCCTTTTCTGTTTGGGGCTTCTTAGTTGATTATTTACTCACTTTCCTTTATTTACTGTCTTTGGTTGTCATTGAGTCACAAAATAAACTGGCATCGATCATAGTGTGTTTTCATGTTTGTTGTTTGTGATGAATGATTTGAGCCTCTCGGAAAGTTTCTAGCTTTCGGCTTTCACCACATCTGTTCTTCAAAGATGGGGTTAAATAATACACCGTTTAAAGTTTCGAACTTTTGGTTTTTTATTCATCTATTTAGGACACACATTGTTGGAGATCAAAAGCACTTTGAATGACACAAGGAATGTTCTGAGCAACTGGATAAAGTCTGATGAGTCTCATTGTTCATGGACTGGTATCACTTGTCATCCTGGGGAACAACGAGTTCGCTCAATGTATGTAAGCAACACACACTCTTCATTTTCTCTTACAAATCGGTTTGAGAAATAAAAGAGAATTTTCTTCATCAATAATTATTTTCTGAAACTAAAGGGCACTTACTTTCTTCATTTCTCTCCAGAATTATGAGTTTGAATGATATGTTGACACCTCTGTTTGTTTTTTGTGCTTCAGAAATCTACCTTATATGCAACTGGGAGGTATTATATCTCCCAGCATTGGCAAACTCAGCAGACTGCATAGACTGTAAGTAGTACAAGTAACATGTTTCTCTTCAATTCCTTAACTTCTCAAAGTAGAGAGATGTAATGTGTTTGCAATGAATCAGGGCCCTTCATCAGAATGGCTTACATGGAGTTATCCCTAATGAAATTGGCAATTGTACAGAGCTTAGAGCACTGTAAGTGAAAATTAGTATAGTTTTGTTTGAGATTTGTGTGTGAATAATCATGCATGCTTTCATTTTAATGTTTGGACATGCTTCATCTGACTTCATCTATAGGTACTTGAGAGCTAACTATTTACAAGGAGGCATTCCATCAGATATTGGAAATCTTTCTTATTTACATGTATTGTAAGTTCCTCTCTCTTATTTCTGCCTCCAAGAAGTTCAGTTCAATTTGTTAGTAATAATAGTCATTGGTGTTTATCTTCCTTTGGGAAGTTTCTTTGTTTGTGCTCTTGCATTTTCTTTCTCAATTCTCAATCTAATAGAAAGTTAAAATGCAGGGATTTATCAAGTAACTCATTGAAGGGTGCTATACCATCTTCTATTGGTCGTCTTACACAATTGCGTGTTCTGTAAGTCCATTCAACCGTATCTTTTGCATAAAGATAATAGCTTTGGGATTCAGCATATGCTAATTTATGTGCTTGTCTCAGGAACTTGTCAACCAATTTCTTTTCCGGTGAAATCCCTGACATTGGAGTACTAAGCACCTTCAGGAACAATGCGTAAGCACACTTTCCCAATAATGTCATGTACTAATTTAAAAATAATTGCATAACTCAAACATATATGAAGTAAAGTAGATGGAGTTGCATTACATGTTACCTGATGGTAACATTCCACTTAATTTTCTAGGAAATAATTTAAGCTTTCTAATTTTTTATACAATTTAATTTAAGCTTCTATTTATAAATTCATTGCACTTGAACAGGTTTATTGGGAACTTAGATCTTTGTGGGCGGCAAGTTCAGAAACCATGTCGGACATCACTTGGTTTCCCAGTGGTGCTACCACATGCAGAAAGTGATGAAGCTGCAGGCAAGTCAAATCCGATACTTCATATTTTTAGCAATAATGCTATGTCCTACTACAGTATCTACATATCAATTATCGTAATTTTTTATAGGGTAACGTTATACTAAGAGTAAAAAAGATTATATTTTTAAGCACCCTTTGACTTATTAGATCTCTTACAACCAAATTTACCAATTGAGCAATAACTGTTGAATCTGTATGATGCAGTTCCTGCTAAAAGATCTCCACATTACGTGAAGTGGCTGTTAGTTGGTGCAATAACAATAATGGGGCTTGCACTTGTTATAACTCTTTCGTTACTATGGATTTGCCTGCTGTCAAAGAAGGAAAGAGCTGCTAGAAAATACATAGAAGTTAAGGATCAAGTCAACCCAGAATCAAGTAGGAAGGATGATGGTATTTCAAAATAGCATTCTCCTTTACAAAAAGTAAAAAGAAAAGTTGTCTTTTTCTTCTTTGTAAATGCTCACATGTTATTGTAACAGGTACAAAACTTATCACCTTCCATGGTGATCTGCCATACACATCATGTGAGCTCATAGAAAAGTTGGAGTCTCTCGACGAAGATGATGTGGTAGGATCTGGAGGATTTGGTACCGTATATCGAATGGTGATGAATGATTGTGGTACATTTGCTGTTAAGAGGATTGACAGAAGCCGTGAAGGTTCTGATCAGGTTTTTGAGAGGGAACTAGAGATATTGGGTAGCATCAAGCACATAAATCTAGTTAACCTTCGTGGTTACTGCAGACTTCCTTCTACCAAGCTTCTAATCTACGATTATTTGGCCATGGGAAGCTTAGATGATCTCTTGCATGGTATGCAACATTTTGTATAAACCATCTATATCTTTTTTTTCCATAACCTGAACTGTTCTCTTGGAGGATCTTCTGGTACTGATAGAAATGGAAATTTTTGTGGCATTGTGTAGAATGAGGTCTAGGAAAAGGGATGAGTTTGTTTATTATGATTTCATTTCATGATGACATGCCCTTCAATTCTGCAGTTGCTAACTTTTTGTTGAATCCTTTCTGATTTAGAAAACACTGAACAATCACTGAAATGGAGTACTCGCCTTAAGATTGCTCTTGGTTCTGCCCGGGGTTTGGCTTACTTGCACCACGACTGCTGCCCGAAAATTGTGCACCGCGACATAAAATCCAGCAACATCCTTCTTGATGAGAACATGGAGCCTCGTGTCTCTGATTTTGGTCTTGCAAAGCTTTTGGTTGATGAAGATGCCCATGTTACCACAGTGGTTGCTGGCACCTTTGGTTATCTTGCACCAGGTATGTATTTAGTTCCACACACCAGCAGAATTTCATTTAGATTCTTGTCACCCTTTCCAGGGTTTAATGAAATTCTTGAACTGAAATTTTCTATAAATGTAACGTTTTTATGTATTTTTTGGTGTCAGTTTATTTGTATTGTAGTAGCTAATCTAATGAGAAATAACATTTTACTGATGTCAACATTAGAGTATCTACAAAGTGGAAGAGCTACTGAGAAGTCTGATGTGTATAGTTTTGGAGTTCTGTTGCTAGAACTTGTAACTGGAAAGAGACCAACAGATCCTTCATTTGCAAGGAGAGGTGTAAACGTTGTTGGTTGGGTAAGTCCTAACTCATTAACTGCAGAAATGAAACATGAACTAGTGTTAGAAAACTAATAACGATTGTTTGCAGATGAACACGTTCCTGAAAGAAAATGGATTGGAGGACGTACTAGACAAAAGATGTAGTGATGCAGATGTAGAATCTGTGGAGGTAATTCTTGAACTAGCAGCAAGTTGCACCGATGCAAATGCGGATGAACGTCCATCCATGAACCAAGTGTTACAGATACTGGAACAAGAGGTTATGTCTCCTTGCCCAAGTGATTTTTATGAGTCACACTCAGATCACTGATAAATGACTCGACCAACTTCAAGATGCTACGCTAACAACGATGTAAATTTGTTGTAGTGAATGACGAATGTGCAACCTTAGTAGTTTGACATTGCAATGGTTCTGGTTCTTTGAAAAGACCTCCATTGAAATGATTGTGGTTAATCAACAAATTCATGTTGATTGCAAAAACAGAACAGTTAATCAACATTATTTAATGGTTAATGGTTTTTTTTTTTTTGCCTAAGAAGGTGGACATACATGAATCTCTTGTTTAACAAGCGAGGGTTAATTTATTGCTTTCGAAATCATCATCATCATGTTTATCCAATTGGCACAGATATGTAGGAATTTATGATGGTAGGGCCCAAGTCAAACTAGGTTACAAACACCTGACTCATTAGGTTACAAAACCATCTAGTCGCTTCATCTTTCATTTTTAGATCACGTAAGAACGTGTCTAGTAGTATACTTTAATTCATATGACCCAATCTATAAATTATCATAGCGCACCAAAAATATGGACCTAATCATATATGTTTTTTTGTACAATGAACAAATATGTATTCAAATTGTTTTCAAATTTAATAATTATCCAAAATGTTATTTAAGTCTATTTTAATGAATTTATTTTAAATTTATATTTATATTTTTAGATTTTAAGTTCAGTCTACTTAATTAAACTCTGATTAGATATGAACGAATAATTTATATGTTTTCAAAATTTTAAACTAAGGTTGTGTTTGGATTGAGAAATGAAATTGAGAAAGTGAATTAGATTTGAAGATGAATAAGAAATTGTTTGAATAAAGGAAAATTTGGTATGATTTGATATGAAAGTATGTGAAATTTATATTATTATTATTATTATTTATTTTATTTATTATTATTATTTTAATAATAATAGTTAATATTTTATCATGTTTATTATAAAAGTATAATATATGTATTTTATTAAATCTAGCTTCTTTCTGTATTTTTTTTTTTTGCAAATCTTTGTATACATGTGAAGAAAGTTTTTAGTAAAATCTTATCTCAAAGAATGTGCATTTGTGTCTTGAATTTCTAACTTTCTTCTTAAGTCAACACATGTTGTGTTTCTATCATGGGAAACAAATACAAGTTAGAAAAATTTAGGTAAGGTACAACTAACTTAGGTGGAACTCAGTTTATTCAAGTTTTGGATTGAATTTAAGACATGTAAGGTTGGATCATGTAAGGCCTACCACAAGTTTAGTTACACTATGTCAGACCTAAGTTAATGATCGTATGATAATACATGAACAAATAAAGGGACGGATAATTGTAGTAGCACTTGAGTTGGGAGAAGGTTAGTGAAAACCTAAAGGAGCAGTTAAACTAAATGATGATGTGTTATTAATTTTGAAAAAGTGTATAGATGGTCAATTGTAAAAAAAAATGAAAAATTTATTGGGATGTTACATTTGTGCGTAGGATCTTTTAAAATTAGAGTCAAATTTTCTCTAAATAGGGGAGAATGATAAGGAATCTTCAAGTGAGATGAATTTGAGGACAAATTCTCTTTAGTAAGGGAGGTATGATAGAGGACTATCTCCTAAACTTCAAGTGGCATGAATTTGAGGACAAATTCTCTTCAAGAATGAGGGTATGATAGAGAACTATCTCCTAAACATATATAAAAAGAACTAAAGGAAGAAGATTTGCAATTCAAAGGATCTATGACAAAGTCAAAGATCAAAACAAGTCCCTTTAAAGCTTATAATGTGTCATGAAGTAGGAAATTTAAAGAACATGAAGATCATGAACACATTTGAAAAATAGATTTTAGAAAAATTAATTTAGGTTTCTATATTTTTGGACTTTGGGCTTTCTTCCAGAAATTAGAATATGTTTTTATGTTTTTGGGCTTTTTTTCTTTCTTTTAGAGTTTCTAGGTTTTCTTAAACTTATGTGCCTACATATAGAGGTACTAAAAACTAATGTAGACACTTTTAGTCATATATTGAATTTTATTTCATTTAAGAGACGATTCTCTCTCTTTGTTCTTGGTTTAGGCCTCGAGTTTTTATCAAAGATTAACACTTTTGTGGCAAGTCTTCACTTGATTTATCAATCTGCTAGATTATGACATCCTTCATCCTTGTCATCATTGTTTTATTTCGCATTCTTCTCTCTGAATTATTTTTTTCATCTCTTTGGAAGATTCAAATTCATAAATGATCGTACTTTTTCTTGGATAGGATCATATCAGAACACCTATGGACTAGTGCATAGTAAAATCCAAATTCAAATCAACAAATTTTCCACAAAACCGAAGATCTAATTACCAAATGATGTAGGTCTTGTTTTGGATTTTGGGGTGGAATTTCTTGTGGACAAAAATGGGAATGAACCCTAGAAAATTGGGGGAGCATGCTTGCAATGTGAACAATTTGGATGCACAAACAAAAAAAGGTGATGGACGAACGAAGCCACATACACATGAAAACACGAAAAATTAACCAAACACGAGTAGATTAGGAGGAGGGGATGAATTCCAAACACGAATCGATCGGAGAGTGGAGCGAATGGAGGAAGCCACTCGGGGATAACGCCAAGATGAGTGAAGGGAAGGTTGCCACTTGAGCTGGAAACTCAAGATAAAACCATTGCCGCCACTTGGGTGAGAGAACCCAAGATAAGACTAAGGAGAATTGACACACTCAAAGGAGTAGAGCAACTCTCAATTTCATCAAATGTGTCTTACAATAAAAGGCAAGCATCTATTTAAAGTTTGAGAGTAAGTTGCCCTAAAAATAGAACAAGTTAAACATAGATTAAACAAAACATAAATACAAAAACGTGCTCGCACTCGTTGGGTGTTCTTACTTATGTTGCGTGCTTGCAGCCCTTGCAACTATGACACTGAGCGTCATTCTATTGGCGTTGGACGATGATTGTTGGGTTGATTTGAATGTCCTTCTCTTCATTGCCCTTTTCCTAGTCATGTCTACATCACAAAAGTGCTTAGAACCTAACTAATTGATAAAGATATTTGAAAATTAATCCAAAAAACAAATAACCAATTAAAATAACAATTTGTATGATTGATTTGTATCTTCTCTTTTAGAATCAAGCAATTAGATTTGATTTACAATTTGAAACTTTGAAACTAACTCAAAGTGAACCAAAATAAATTAAAATCAAATATTTAAATATTATTATTTATTATTGATTTAATTACTCCTTTTATCCTTATTTTCATTGAAAAGTTGCAAGTAAGTTTTCACTTTTATTTTTATTTCAATCAAGTCAAAATAATCTAAAAGTTAACTCAGTTAGATCTTGTTCGTTAGTACGTTGTCATGTGTTAGTTTGCTATTTTTTTTTCTTTTAATGTCGTTTGTAAAGTATTAACAAAAATATTTAATTGAATTAATTTTTCAAAAAACTTATAACTTGATTGAAACAAAAATAAAAATGAGAACCTACTTGCAATATTTCAACAATATAAGAATTAAATGAATAATTAAATCTTTATTATTTTACTAAGATGTCCATGAAAACAGACATTATTTAAAATAAAGTGAATAAATCTTATCATTATACTTTTTACAATTTAAAGAAAATTATATATATATATATATATATATATATATATATATATATATATATATATATATATTATATTATATTAGTAAGTATTATATTGATAACATGCATTTAGAATATGAATTTTTTATATTATAAAAGTAAATAATTCAGAAAACATTTTTTTCATTAATATGTGTTTTCATACTGTAATAAAATAAATAATAATTAAAATATAAAAATAATAAATATAAATTAATTAATTTAAAGCTGCATATAAATTTTAATTTATATTTTAAAATTTATTTTTAAATCAAATTATTTTAACAAAATTATTTTACAAATTATTTTTTAAAAATATATCACAAATTTATAACTTTTACTTAATTGTTTTTTTTTCAATCTAAATAATATATATTTTGCTGTCCTTATCTACTTACTTTCCCTTCGGTTCAAAGAAAGCATAAAAAGAAATTGACGGGCAAAATGAGGGGCGTGAGAGCGTGACCCCAGAAATTGGTGGGTGAAATAAGTATCATTCTCCTCCGAGAACTGTGTATATATATGAGTATACCAGATTAGGCTTCACCCAGGAAATAATAAAGAAATGGCTGACTCAGCTAACTCAATGCAAAACAGAGACCAAAAGTTGGCCGGAAAAGTTGTCATTGTCACCGGCGGAGCTAGCGGCATCGGCGAAGAGACGGCGCGTCTGTTCGCCAACCACGGTGCGCGAATGGTGGTGATTGCAGACATCCAAGATCAACTGGGCAACCAAGTCGCAGCATCCATAGGCTCTCATAGGTAACACAAATTCTTGCATACTCTATAATCAAATTTCTCATCAACATTTAGAGAGTATAAATTGAATAAGAGAAAATATATTACACTATAATCAAATTACCATAGTTTTCTTAGTTTATTATATTAAAATTTAGTTTTCTTAATTTTTAAGAAACGTATTAAATATATTTAACTCAAATTTTACTTAAAGCAGTAGGAAGAAAAGAAATACAGGATAAAAATCTGAGTAAATCATCCTTTGACTAAAATGTAAAATATACAATAGGTCAAATTATGATTTACAAATTGATTAATTTGAATATTTGTGGTGGAAAAACCTGTTCGCATCTCTGTGAGTCATAACAATTTCTTTAGTAATAACAACCACAGATTTAACAACCACAAATTGGTAATAATTATTTTGGTACGTGCCAAAGTATAATAAAGCTAACAAAAATAAAGCAAGCACGTGTCAAAATGTTGTAGAGTCCACTCCCAACTCAGCCAGCTTATAAAGTTTTGAAATTAAAGTTCATTGACTAAAAATCATTGATATTTAACGTATTGTATAAAATAATTATAAAAGAAAAGTGTGAGTATTAATTTATATTATACTACAGGTGCACCTATATCCATTGTGACGTGAGAGAGGAAGAGCAGGTGAAAGAGCTGGTGGATTCAACGGTCAACGCTTATGGTCAATTGGACGTGATGTTCAGCAATGCCGGCATCGTTAGTCCCTCCGACCAGAAAATCCTCGACCTCGACTTTTCCCAGTTCGACCGTCTCTTCGCGGTCAATGCCAGGGGCATGGCGGCGTGTGTGAAGCACGCCGCGCGCTCGATGGTGGAGCGGCGCGTGAGGGGCAGCATCGTATGCACAGCGAGCGTGGCGGCGTCGCAGGGCAGCGTGGTACGCACGGACTACGTGATGTCGAAGCACGCGGTGAAGGGGTTGGTGCGTTGCGCGAGTGTGCAGCTGGGGGTGCACGGTATCAGGGTGAACTGCGTCTCACCGAGTGGGTTGGCCACGCCCTTGACGCGTGCGGCGCACGCGACGATGGAGATCGAAGAGTTGCAGAAACTGTATGCGCAGAGCTCCAGGCTGAAAGGCGTTGTTTTGAGCACCAAACATGTTGCGGATGTGGTGCTGTTTCTCGCGTCCGGTGACTCCGAGTTTGTAACCGGACACGATCTTGTGGTGGACGGTAGTTTTTCATTTTGACGGTGTTTATACACGCGAGTGTTTATTGTATTGTTTGTGTCATCTTTTTCTTTTTTCTTCTGTTTGTTTGTCTGAAAAATAATTGTCATTAACGAACTTGGTTGCTGTTCAGACAAGTGTATGTATATGCTGTTAGTTTTTGTACCTTTGTGTATTATATCTTGTCATTCATCTTTAATATGTTCTTTCAACACGACTTGGGGTGGTAGAATGAAGACTTTGAAGATCCAAGAGAAGATTTTTTTTTTCTTTTTCCGGTTTTGATAATAAATCTTTATTTTACTTGTGGTATTATCTTAAATTTGTGTGCTGGCCCATGGAAGACCGAAGTGAAGTGAAGTATAGAAGACTCAATAAATTGTTTGTTTTAGTAGTCGTTCCAACCCTACACCCAAAACAGTTTGCTTGCTTTATCCATTACATTGATTTAAAAAAAAGAATTAAAAATATATTAATTGATTATTATTAAATATAATTGAATATATTGTAAATTGTAAAAGTAGACTCATTCTCTTAATGTATTATTACAAATAATAATAGATTATTTATTTGGAATTTGTTTGAAATATAAACATGCGAAGATAATTCATTATCAGTCAACTAATCAATTAGATTATTCAAATTGAATTTTTATATTTAATTAAAAAAATATAATCAATTATTTTTATAATATTCATAATGTCCATTTTGACATATTTTTGTGCGTTTATTGTCATTAATAAAAGAACTATTTTCTAGCTTTTATTTTGTTATATTCTTAAGTTTAATGTGTTTTATATTGTTTTGTGTTTTAGTTATTTTATGTTTGTTTTACCTCTAATATCTATTTTAAGTGAGTTAAATAAGTTAATAAGAAGCATTTGTTGTAGAGGAAAACAAGCAAGAAATCAAGAGAGCATGTTTTGGACAACAAAAGTTTGATTTTGAGCCAAATGCCCAAGTCAGGCGCTAAGGAATCGCGTCCACTACTAGAAAGTCATAAATGAAAATTAGTTGCAGAGCATCATAGCGCCTGGCAGTGGAGGAGTGCCGCCAAAGGATGACTCTTTGATGTTGCCTATTTGACTGATAGTGTTTGGCAATGCTGAGATGGCGCCAAGTGATGACGACGCCGACATGTCAAAAATGGGTATTTAAACATGAGAGATTCCTCATTTGGCATGATAGAGAAATACTTTTAGGTGCTTAGAGAGCTTCTTGGAGGTGTCTAGGAATATTGGGAAGCTCTCCTACTCCTCCTTGGGTCTTCTCCTCCATTCATGGTGGTTTTCCCTCTTTTGGAGTTGGAGAGGAAGATAGATGCAAATTGGAGATGGAGACGCGAATGAGAGACACAAATAGAGCATGGAGCATGGAGCATGGAGCATGAAGTAGTTGCCAAGAACCTTGGGACAGAGCTTGCATCTTCTCTTTGGTTTCGATCTCTTCCCTCTTTCTTCTATTTGTAAACCCTAGGTTCTCCACCATGGAGAGTTAAACCTGTTAGGTAAACTTAAATAGAATAAAGTTTATGTTATAGCCGCTGTTGGTAGTTAGTATACTAATCATTTATAGTCGTTGGGTAGTTAATGTACTAGTTGTTTATAGCCGTTGGGAGTACAACAGACAAAAATTATAAGCCTATAAATTCTATTGTTGATGACATGAATAAGATAACAACGAAAAGTGAACAAGTTTTTCATCCAAGAGCCTCTTTCTCCTAACAAAGTGGTATCAAGAGCTAGTTAGACAGTTTGGGAGCTAGATAGCTAGGTTGTTCTTAAGTGTGCAATAAAAAAAAGAGAGCCAGTTGTCCGAGTGTCTAAGTGAAGCAAATAGTAAGAGAGAGTGATGGCCAATAACAATATGTCCTTACACCAGTTGACATAAAAAACCAATTGTGATAAGTGGAGCATGCAGATGAAGGCCTACCTCAGATCCCAAGACGTATGGGATGTAGTTGAAGATGACTTCGAAGAGCCAACGAATTTTGATGAATAGACGGTCGCCCAGATTACTACATTGAAAAGAACATGAGTCAAAGATAGGACAATTATGTATGCATTGTACCGAGCTATGGACGATACATGCCTTGAGAAGTTAGCAAATGCTACGACTTCAAAAAAGGTATGGGAGATCTTGGAGAAAACATATAAGGGAGATGACCGTGTGAAATAGGATCATCTCAAGCTCTCAAAGGAGAGTTTGAAAAGTTGTTGATGAATGAGAACGAAGGGGTGGCTAAGTTCATATCTTAGGTGGAGACTATGGCAAACCAACTCGGTAAGAATGGGGGGTCGTTACTTGCAAACTAAGCTGTGGAGAAAATTTTGAAGTCATTGACAATTGGCTTCGACAACATTGTGTGTACCATAGAGGAATCCAAAGACCTCTTATAAATCATGGTCGATGAGCTTGTTGGGTCCTTGGAAGCCTATGAACAAAGAAGAAGAAAGACGAAGGAGGACTACTTTGGCCAAAGACTCTAAGCAATGACAAATTTCAAGGAGAAAAAGGTGTTTGAAATTCAAAACAGTCGTGGTAGAGGAGGAAGAGATCACGGGAGTCAAAATCGAGATCCTGGAAGTAGAGGTCGAGGACGTAGTGGTCAAAACCGAGATTATTACAAAGACGGCGTTGTTGGCCTGCAAAATTGGCGAGGTTGAGGTCAAGTTCGAGGCCGAAGAGTTCGGTCAGGCAATAGTGGTGAGTGCTACAAGTGTGGCAAGTCTGGTTACTATGCAAATGAGTGTAGATCGGCTAAATGTTATAACTGTGGTAAGGTCAGTCATTTTGCAAAGGATTGTCGATCTTAAAATAGGAGAAATGAATCAACCAATCTTCTTATAGAAAAGGTTGCAGAACAAGTAGGAATATTGTTGATGGCTAGTAGCGAAGCAAACTTGACACATGATGTGAAGAGCTCGGCACATGGTGGGAAGAGTTTGGCAAGGGAGGAAATTGATGAGTGTGAGATGTTGCTGATGAGGAGCTCGGATACCGAGCTATAACACAAATGCCGAGTTTGGTTTGAGTTGCCAAAACAACTTAGTTTGGTATCTAGACGCTGGAACTAGTAACCATATGTGTGGAGATGAAAACATGTTTGACGAGCTCTCCAAAATAGAGGTCCAACATGTGTCATTTAGAGATGCTTCCAAGGTGATGGTAAAAGGACGAGGTACAATATTTTTTTCTTAGAAGAATGGACGAATTGGGAAAATTTGGGACATGTACTATGTACCCGACCTCAAAAGTAACATATTGAGTATAGGGCAATTAATGGAAAAGGGGTACTCGGTCATCATGAAAGACCGAGTACTAGAGTTGAGGGATAAACTCAGACACCTTATTACCTGAGTCGGAATGAAAGAAAATAGAATGTATAAACTGGAGTTGGGGTGTTTGAAACTTGACGTCAATGATGAAGCCATGAAGTGACATTTTTGATTTAGCCATCTATATTTTGGAGGGTTGACCGAGCTAGTACAAAAGGAAATGGTGCATGGATTGCTAAATATAGAATTTAAAAAGAATTTATGCAAAGATTTTATACTTGGCAAGCACCAAAGAACTCTATTTCCAAATATAACTAAGTATTAGGTGAAGGAACAGCTCGACTTGGTGCATACAGATGTCTGTGGACCAATTACTCTTGTATCTTTCAGTGGTAAGAGGTAATTTTTTAACATTTATTGATGATTTCTCTCGGAAGACATGGGTTTATTTTTTGAAGGAGAAATATAAAGTATTCGGGGTGTTGAAGAAATTTAAAGTAATGGTTGAAAATGAAACGAGCACAACAATTAAGGTTGTTCGGTCAGATAGAGGAGGTGAATATATATATCAACCGAGTTCATGAGGTACTATGAGGAGCTCGACATTAGAAGACTTTTGACAGCTCCATACTCACCACAACAGACTAGAGTTGTTGAAAGGAAGAATCAGACCATTCTCAACATGGTTCGAGCAATGCTGAAAGGTAAGAATATGTCAAAAGAATTTTGGGCTGAAGTAGTGCAGTGTATAGTATATGTGCAGAACCGGTGTCCTCATGCAAAGCTCAATGGACAGACACCACATGAAGCATGGAGTGTGGAAAGAAACCATGTGTATCTCACTTGAAGGTATTTGGAAGTGTAACATATGCTTATGTTTCAGTGTACTAAAGAACCAAGCTCGAGGATAGAAGTAAGAAACTTGTTTTTATTGGATATGATGATAAAATAAAGGGGTATAAATTGTTTAATCCAGTAACAAACAAAGTACTTATGAGTCGTGATGTTGTAATAGATGAGGAGAGAACATTAATAATAACATAGCTTCATATTCATATATATAGTTTACATTTCTATAATTGTTCATGAAATATTACAAAAATATATATTTGTAAAATATTAAGAGTTCTACATTAGAATAGAAGATTATCTATATTTTTAATATCTTCTAAACATATTAATAGAAATTATCCATGAGTCAATCTTCAGAAGATCCACCAATAATATCCCGAACAACTCTCACTGAGCAGGTTCCTCTTCTGCTCATGCAACAGGTACATATGAAAGAAAAATATGAAAGGAGTGAGGTCTTTATAAGCCTTAAATATCAATCTTAATAAACTCAACAAACAAT
>Ga0214542_1001506_pt1 | contig 47814 bp, 17 predicted proteins | sample CNSS1metaG_FD_160096 | JGI IMG/M metagenome (GOLD analysis project Ga0214542, IMG submission 160096) | Root nodule microbial communities from cowpea collected in UCLA plant growth center, Los Angeles, California, USA - CNSS1 | ecosystem: Host-associated > Plants > Roots > Nodule | place: USA... | reverse complement strand
TTTCCTCTCTCTACCTCTAGCCACCTTCCTTAGGCTAGCATAGATTAGGAAATCCTATCACCTTTTTCACCTTCCATTGCTTGCAAGTGCCTTCCAACTTGCCTCCATTCCTTCATCCATTTTCGCTACCCATGGAGCTCTTCATGCACCTTTGGAGCTCCACCAACATATTTCTTCCCATAATAGCAAGTGGGTGTTACAGTTATACTTCTACACCTACATCCACCACAACACGACACACTAGGGTTCTGCTTTCCCTAAACATTAGAAGTTGAAGATGAAGAAGAATGCCTAAGATTCATGACTCACGCTCACCACAACGAAAGAGAAGAAGATGAATGATTTCACAATTTAGGGATTCAAGCAAAACACCCACATTTCACGTATATCTCCCAAAAATTATAGAGTATTCCATTGCATTTCAAATATAAGTGACACGTATCCGTTACACAAATCAACCTCAACATCTCCAAACATTGTTTAGCCCAACTTAATAGAAAGGGCATGTAACATCCCTACTAAAAATTACTTAAATAAAATAAATAAATAAGAAAAGAACATCAAACGTCAAACTTATATTATTTTCGACACGGAAAAATTCAAAACATAATTCTATGCCCAATAATTCAAACAAACTTAGACTAAGAAACTTATTACAATTTTGTAAGAATTCTGATAAATAATAAAATCATAACAAAATCCCTAGCTCCAACCCAAGCTAGCCCCTCTCTTCGTCTCAAGCATTAGCAGCATCACCTGTATCATCAACTGCTCTCGTGTAAATAATTACACAATTATCACCATGCACAACAGAAAGGGTGAGCTTAATAATAAAAGGAAACACATCAATTAAATAATATAAATACACCAGTTATATTATTAAAGTTAAACCTTGGCCAAGTCCTTAATACCCCAAGGCTTTGCAACCTTCAATTCACACAACATAGTTAGCCATGGACTTAGGATTTATGATGCTCACACGAACCTTCCCGCTCGTGGTTTTACCTCTACGAACCTCCCTGCTCATAGTCCTACTCTACGGACCTACCCGCCCGTAGTCCAACACATGTGATCCACCAGCTACGTACCTTCCCGCACGCAGCATCTCTCAAATGTGAGCACGAAACATACGAACCTACCTCGCTCGTATCCCCACATGAGAGTACTAAGTATGAACCTCCCCACTCATACCATCACGTGTTAACCACCATCCATGAACCTACCCGCTCATGGCAGAGCATCTCCTGATCCACGTCCGCATCACCGCCTACAAATGACACACACCAAACTGCACCAATCTCGCTTAGGCTGCTAGAAGCCTTCGCTCAAGCGATCAGGCCTGACTCGCTTAAGCTGGGCGTTCTCGCTTGAGCGAGTGCGTCACAGGGACAATTCGCGAAGGCTCGCTTAGGCGAGACCTCTCTCGCTTAGGCGAGACTACTCTCGCCCAAAGCCAAAATTCCATCGCTTAGGCGGCGATTCGAGCAAGACACGCAAATCCCTCACAATTTCTCGCTTAGGTGAGTAACCCTCGCCTAAGCGAGATACTCTGTCGCCCAAAAGGTTGGGCTCTCCGCTTGAGCGAGAGGCTCAAGCAGAATCATGGTTAAACCACTACTACTTTCGCCTAGGGGAGACTAGCTCGCTTGAGCGAGAATAACAGAGATTTTCCCTGTTTACGCACTCACCACACCAGAAACCAATGCCAAACCACTTTCCTAACATCACCAAACAATTCTCTAACAATGGCAATTTGCATAAACATGTTCTAACTCAAAGAAATCACTCAAAATTCAAGATTTGATGCAACAATCATACCATACAGGAAAACCCCCATTATTAGCATACAATTACATAAGATATTGTTCTAGAAACCATCAAAATAATGATCCTCTAATTCACTCACATTGAGCACAAAAATTCAGGGCACACAATCAGAAAGAAAATCATGAGAAATGACTCTTAATCATATGCATACATAAAACACAAAATTAGCTCCCCTTACTTGAAATTCCTTGCTCCAATTGGTCCTCTAACCCTAGCTTTGTGCTACCCAAGGCCCTCATTTGCTCTCCCACGAAAATGTAGCTCTTCTCTCAACCCAAAATCACTTTTCCAAAACCCTCCTAATTGCCTTATTTTCTTTTTTATATGGTCCTTAATTATGGTTAATGGTCTAAAAACGAAAATGACATTTAAGTGAGCATAATTACCCTTCAAAGGCCATTATGGGTTGTTTTTCCAGCCTTCCTTGGCTGCCCATTCAACCCACAACCACTCAATCACAAAGTAAGTGCATAACCAATTCAACCAAGTCATGTTTCATGACAATTCCTAAAATTTTATGATTACATTATCACTTCTCACATTCAATCACAACCTTAAAATAATGCACATAATAAAATATTTCCTACAATTGGCATACATAGGACTCAAACCCAAGTCCTCTCACACAAACAAGTACTCTCAACCACTTGAGCTAGTACTTTTTCACATCACAACAATTAACATTAAATGTCATAAAGGCTCCGATTACCCACATTTATTAAATAATTATTTAAATTTCTCGGGTCTTACAGGGCATCTTTGATACCATTTAACAAAATTGGAGACCTAATCGAGACTTATAAAAATAGACTGACCAAATCGATATTTTTAAACAAAAATGGTGACCAAAGACATAATTTAACCTTTATTTAAATATTGAAATGTGATATTAAAAAGTTAAAAATAGATATTATAAGACAAAGATTTAAATTAAACACATATCAAAATTAACAATTTATTCGAATATTTTGTTTTAACTCATCTAATTACTAAAGTATGAAAACTTTATCTTTTAATGAGAAAATTGTAACACTCGTTTTAATATCATAATACTACTAAAATAGGATATTTCATAACTAATAGTCAAAAGCAAATAATACAAGATATATAGTATATTAATACAGTAATCCAAAATATAAAACTATAATAATATAACACATATACATATAAAGCTACTCTACTTTAGTTCTATTCCAAAAGGATACTTAACATGGTTTAATATCGCCCCATGACTCAAAAAGTTGACTTTCTATGCACAAGAGGTGCCCTTACACATGCATTTTCATTTGCTCACACTAATAAGATGATCATTGCAAAAAGAATAAGACAAACACAACAACAACAACACATAGCAGGGTAAGCTAGCTGCAAAAGAGGTAACATACATCTACAATATAATAAGTCATTCAATTATCACATAAATTCCTACATATAATCAAACTCTTATAGACTCAATTTATTTGGATAAGTGCACTTAAGTAAGACCCGTGAAGCCAAGCACTTGTGGTGGTAAAATACTGCTTTACCTAGCTGTCATACATAAGGATAGTTCCTGACACGACCATAAGAACCCCGAGACCATCCCTATGACAAGACATCCTATCACCCTAACCACCTAACTATTTTCCATTACATGAGTATGAATGGTTAGTAGAATTCAGGATAGCTTCACATAATGGAACAATCCTTACCTCACTGCACATCTTACTAAAAGATGTAGAACAGATGGCACCCTACGACATCAGAGGTGCACCCAACGTTGGCTCTATAGGGGCTTGGCACCTATCGAGCCATACTGAAGCCCAACGAGGAGGCCCCTAGTATACCTATAGAATAAAATGTTGATAATTTTGCCCAATAGCAAAGGTTGGCACCCAATGCCACAAAGTTAGTGAGCTCTTTGACTTTGGTTTTGCCTAACGGAACACATGCTCGTCAAATGAAAACCATTTAAGAGGCTCACTATCAAAGTGTCGCCTAGCGACACAATCTAACGACCAACGACTTAGAGCAAAAATGCTCCCAGACTTGAAATTTTGTTTTGGCACTTGACACCCATTAATACTGCCTTACCATGACAATAAAAATGTTGAATGAGAGAATCCCACTCGCTCAATTGCTTAAATTGGTACTTTCTACTTTCTTCTTTAGCTCAAAGACACTTTAAACACTTTCTAAGTGGTGCCAATTTGCCCAATTCCTCAAATTGTAACTCTCTTATTAAACCTTACATCAAAATCCCAATCCAACACATAATAGCACAACAATAACATGTTGATCACAACTTTCTCAGTTAAATAATACATATTCATTAACTTATCGAAAACTATAAACTATCTATTCATCCACAAGCAATATTAAAATTCAATTACCAATTCACACAATCAAAAATATAAACTAGCTTCCCTTACCTTTTAAACAACTCTAATAACTCTAAAAGCATCACAACTCCTTTAGTTTCACATGATGCTCTATCTTTACATAAAAACATCACAAGAATTATTAGATCATACTACTATGAACATTGATCAGCAGAGACTCATATTAATTACTTAAACAATATGTGCAACCAAAAGAGGACCACATGCAAAGATAAAATAGTTTGGACCGAGAGAAAAAGTGCAGAAAGCTAACTTACGTAAATGAAATGTTAGCATAGACACATGTTTTAGGCACATTTACTTGTGGTTTATAAGGTTAACTTTGTGTGTGTATATATAACGCATATCTTGTCACATTTTATACACACTCAATAATATATAATCCCCTTCTTCATATATTTATTTGTTTTCGACATGGTATCAAGAACATCAAATTGAGAAGAGATTCTTGCAATAGTTCATCTTTCCTAAACCTTAATCTCTAAGCCTTTTTCACAAATTTTATGATTAAGAAAGGATTCTTGAAGTACGTTCCTTTTTTTCCGAAACCCCAAGCCCTAAGCCATAAACCCTAAGCCCTAAGCCTTTTTCACAATTTTTGAGGTTTCACCCGATCACAATTTTATTTTCTACTTTGAAGAGTTTTTTGAGGTTATGCACCATGTTCTTTATGTCATTTGAAGGTATTTGAAATCCTCTAATATTATGTTTGTATTATGTTTTGTTTGTTGCTTTTGTTCTGTGGTTCGCTTTTGTATTCAATTTGTTATGACAACTTGTAAACTCTTTAGTCTATTACTGTGCAGTTGGATGGTAAAACTTATTTCTATTAGTGTGTTGTTATGAATTTTTTTTTTCGTGGAAAGTCCATGTGGTGTTATATTTCAGGTGTTAAAACAAAACTAATTGACACTAAAGAAAATGATTACGCTAATGCTTTAGAGGTCTGGGAAGTTGATAACTCTAAAATTATCACCTAAATCAATAATTTTGTCATACACTCGATTAATGCTTAATTGACAAAATATGTTATTGCAAAGGAGGTATGAGATCACTTATCTCGATTGTATACACAATCTAATTTTTTCAAAGAAAATAAATTTAAGATATATGTTCATGCACTAAAACAAGATGACATGAACATTCAGAGACTGAAGCACTGAAACAAAAGGAAAAATTTTATTCATATATAACTTAAATAATTGACAATAGCGGAAAGATTAATTAGATCTAATTTTAATTTTTATAATATTCTTAGCTCTTATAAAATGTAAAATTTTTAATTTTAATTTTTGTAAAATATTTTTATTAATTTTTTTATTCTTCCAAAAATTTAAATAACTGAATCTAGTTCATTAATATTTGTTTAAAATAAATGAATAATATTAACCTTGTTACTTTTAAGAGTTTCTAAAATAATACAAACTAACGTTGCATTACAAGTAAATAAGTAATTTCTCATCTAATATTATATTATAGATTAAAAAATTCATAATTTTCTTTCACAAAAACTACAATAAAAATATACTCATTTTATCATATGTAAGCGTAATGAATTTGTTAAATACAATATCCTATTGAGATATTTTAAGTTTTAGTTTAGCCATTGCTTTAACATTACTTTTTATGTTTTAACACCAAGCTGAATTGAAATTGCACCAAATGGGAGAAAAGCAGTTCATTTAAACACTGTCATGTTCTTGATTTCATAGGCACACTTCTGAAGTTCTGATGCTATGAAAGAATCATTGTTATAATTATTATATTATTCTTTCGAAAATCATTTGAAATTTGGAACGCATTCTTCGTCTCCGCTGGATCTGATCTGAACACGGTGCCATGAATCGGTTGCTGAAAGCGGCGAGAGCGTCTGGTTCTCTCAACCTCTCCAATCGTTCCCTCACGTAAGCCCTATCCAATTCTTTCCACTGCTCCGTTCATTTTTATGTTTTCCGTTATTCCAATTCAGTCGAGGATTGCTATTGCTGTTGTTTCGATTTACAGAGAAATTCCCGACGAGGTTTACCGGAATCTGGAGGGGCTCGGCGGCGGCGGCGACGACGACAAGTGGTGGGAGGTAACGTACATTTCAAATTGAACAGAAGTTTCATTATGAATAGGAAAACGGAATGAAATTTAAAATGGAATGAAATGCATTTGAACGAGATTTACAGGCTGTGGAGCTTCAGAAGCTTATTCTGGCTCACAATAGTATTGGATCGTTGAAGGAAGATCTGAAAAATTTGCCTTTTCTCGTTGTGCTGAATCTAAGCCACAACTGTCTCACGCAGCTTCCATCTGCTATCGGAGAGTGAGTTTTTGTAACGCTCCAGTTTTGCTTGTTACTGTTTTCAGTTTGAAAATGTGTTGCTGGATTTTTCATTGTTGTTTGTTTCTTATGTGTAGGTTGCCTCAGTTGAAGATGTTGGATGTTTCGTTCAATTCAATAATTGAAATACCGGAGGAGATTGGATCGGCAGCATCGCTTGTTAAGTATGCTGAATTCTGTTTCTTTTTCTTTCGTAGGTTGATTGATATGAGGAAGTTTGCTTCCCTTTGTACTTACTCTGTTTGCATGTGTGACTTGCGTTGCGCTCGGCTTTTGCATTTGCTTGTTTAGGCTTGATTGTTCAAATAATAGGCTCACGGAGCTTCCAAGCTCTCTCGGCAGATGCTTAGAATTGTCGGACTTAAAGGTAATGACTATGTCTTGCTGAAACTTCGGAGTGTAGATGTTAGTTGTGTAATTGACTTATGCTGCTCATCTTACACAAAAGGGTTTTTTTTTTTTTTCAAATTGTGCTTGTGATATTGTGAATTAGACCTTGAAATGCTATCAAGTTTATTTACTATTTTGACGCCTATAAAAGGCATTGTTTATGGAGCCCACTAGAAAGAAAGTATGGACACAACACAACATGGAGTAGTGATGTCTGACAAATTTTAAAAATTATGGAACGTGAAACATCTATTATAATTTTAAAATATAAAATTAGTATAACATTATAATAAATCACAAGTCTTAAACCAATATCGGGAAATGTGTAAAACGAAAAAAGAAAAATCAAAGAGAACCAATGTTTTAAAAGTGAGCTTGATTCATAGTAGGAATAATAAAATGTTATAAATATTACTAATACTAATCTAATTATTGTGATATTTGTCATTTGTATTGTAATAAAATTGTAAAATATAAAAGAGAAAAAATGGGTACAGCTACTTCTTTGAAGTGTTCAAGCTTCTTTATGGTTCACTTTGTTCTATGTTTATGTTAAACATTCTAATTGATATCATTGGGATACTTCTAAGACCAGTATCCAAATTCCAAACTGCACTACAATTAATGGAGTAATTTTTCTTTTGGGTGCATGATTAAGGAAGTAGTTTCCTTTCTGATAACAGTGATGTACTGCAATTTGTTGGCCAAATTATTTTCTTGTTCCAAGAAGATTTGTTCAATTCCTGTCACTGGCACTGCCGAAGAATTAATTACTTTCCTGTTAACTGTCATATGTATGTGGCATTTCTCTCTACTCTACAAGTTTACATCTCCTTTTGACATATTACCCTTCCATTTGTGAAATTTCTTCTCGCCTCTTCAAAATTGTAGATTTCTTAAAAGAGAATTAAGCTTGAACCTATTTTTGTGACATCACATGAATGAAACCAAGCTGATGCTGTGCAGACTGTCGATCATCTTTATCTTTACAGCTACAATTACTCATTACCTGACTTCAAAATATAAATGGACAGTGATATTGATGATAGATTTTGTCAAGATCCCCTGACTTCACTAGATGGTCTTGGTCTTGATAATGGTCTTCACCTGATATATATTATGTCCCTATGACCCCAAAGTTAAACGAATGGAGCACAATTTTAGTGTATAGATTCTGTAGTTTACCTTTTCGTGATTATATATTTTTATTTCTTGGTCCTTGATTTAGGTCATTCAGCATACTTAATCTATTGATGAAGATTGTGTTTAATTTAAATTGGGGGCTGTGAATTTTTCCTTACATACATTGCCTGGCTTTACAATTGAACTGAAATCAATTACAACTTTTTTTTCTATTTATTGGTGTAAATCTTTATTCATGTGAAATTCTTGTACGTGCTGTTTGATGAAGTGAGGCTTATAATGCAGGGATCAAACAATCTTTTTACCAGCTTGCCAGAAGATTTGGCAAATTGTTCTAAATTATCTAAGCTAGATATGGAGGTAGTAATTAGTAGCAAAAAATTAGTGTATTAATTAGCTGCAAACATCTCCTTAAACCATTACAAAATTATTGTTTCATTAACTAGTGCTCTCTGTACATTACCTTTTTGTCTTTGTTAGGGAAACAAGCTAACAGTGATATCAGAAAATCTCATTTCATCATGGACCATGCTTACCGAATTCAATGCATGTAAGGTCCTTTATTCTCTAAAGTCACGTGCATAATATCAATTAATTTTATTCCTATTTGTAAATCTTTTGATATGGCAAATGTTTTTTCATTGTTACACTTGCTACAGCAAAAAATTTGCTGACAGTGTTACCAGTCAGCATTGGAAGCCTTTCACGTCTAATTCGTCTTGACCTTCTTCAAAATAGTGAGTTTTTTAAACAATGGTCAACTTTCTTTTTTCTTTTGGTTTCTCCATTATACATTCTCACTTAGAAATTATATGTTTCAATCTGTGCAGGAGTATCGGCAATCCCTTCATCAATCAATGGTTGTCATTCACTTACAGAGCTTTATTTGGGGTCAAATTCTAACCTATTCCGATGCAAGTCTTCATATTATTAAAAGCATACTGTGCGATGTTTTTTTTTTCTGCTTAAACCACTGCATTTCTCATACATTTTGTGTTTATTTTTCCTCTCAATTTAGGAATAACAATATTTCTACCGTACCAGTGGAGATAGGGGCCCTTTCTCGACTTGGGACTTTAGATCTTCACTCTAACCAGGTAGGAAGTAGCGTGTTTAGAAACAATATTTAGTGGAAATAATTGATTGTTAATGCTCTCTATTCTCTTGAAGCTAAAAAAAGTATTGCAATTTTCGTCTCCTGATAGTTTGTACTCTTCTCCCTCAATACTTGATTATTAATTCAATTGTTTATTGATGTTGTGTATTCACAGCTGAAGGACTATCCAGTAGAGGCATGCAAGTTGAGTCTTTTAGTTTTAGATCTTTCAAATAATTCATTGAGTGGGTTACCCCCTGAAATGGGTAAGGTCAGCAAGTTTTGGTACTATGATAAATATAGTTTCTTTATTTTGAAAAAAAAAAAATTGTAACTAAAAAGTATACTAGTCTACAGTAAATATGCAATGATTGTAATTTTTTTATCTCAACTCTCTACTGATTTCAGTATCTAAAAGAATTGCAAAGAAATTGATAAGTAGTAAAATTCTAAAACAGGGCATCATTGTCTGTGATAACGAGTTCTAAATAAAAATAATTTCAGGTGCTGGACCTGGATTATACTTCATTGTCTTCTCAATGCTCTTTGCTAACAATGAATCTCTACCTTTTGCTTCTTGTTTAGGAAAAATGACTACATTGAGAAAACTTCTGCTTAGTGGAAATCCTTTGAGAACTCTTCGAAGGTACAGAAAATGGTCCTTTCAGAGGTTAACATTAGTGTGTTGATATATATATATATATATATATATATATATATATATATATATATATATATATATATATATATATACATTTTTTTTCCTCTAATATTTTTTTTTCTTCTCACCAGCTCATTAGTATCTGGACCTACACCAGCATTACTTAAATTTCTCCGAAGCAGACTCTCTGTGGATGAAGGTATCTTACAATGTTAGATCCATTATGCATTTTACTTCAATTTCAATATGTTACTGATGTTAGGTATAATATTGTAAAATTCTTCTGCAGATTCTGAAGCTGTAACCCCATCAAAAGAAGAGGTGATTGCAATGGCTACCCGATTATCTATCACTTCAAAGGTGTTGCTTCTCTTAAAAGGAAAATATTCATTCCATAGATTTCTTTTTTATGATAAGCTGTTTGTAGACTGTGTCAGTGTGTTGATATAAGAATGTGCATTAATTGCTTCAACACGGTTGGAAAGTCACTTTGTACTGTTGCATAGACCAAATAATACCCGTGCTAATTAGTTGCTCAAAATTACTTGGTTTTTCCAAGGAACTCATTCTTTATGTTTTCTTCTGCTTATAGAGGTTAGTAGGATACTGTATGATACTTAAATGTTCTAGTGAAAATTCAACTATCGAAGTCAGGCACATCGCGTTGTGCCAGAAATAGGGGAAAAAGGGACAAAATCTTTTTTTTCTTTTTAACTTTTTGTAAGAATTTCAGAATCTTTTGGGGATAAAAATAACAAAAAAACGAGTATGTTTGTTATGTACCAATCATGATGTTAATATTGAAGTTGATTACATTGTAGTTTGACAATGGGTTAATGTTATTGTGTTTTTCTAATGTGTGATCACATTATCGTCTAACTAAAAAAATATTTCTTTGTTAACTTGCTTAACTTTCATTGAGTTTCTTTACCCAGACATTCGTTTCCCCTCTAATTACCGATCTATTTATAATTGTCTTCAGGAACTTTCTATGCAAGGGTTGGGATTAACTGCTGTCCCATCAGAAGTGTGGGAATCAGGGGAGGTCATAAAACTTGATCTTTCAAGAAACTCCATCCAGGAGCTGCCTGTTCAACTTTCTTCTTGTGTTTCACTCCAGGTTAAACCTTATCTTCTGGTTTTCATAAGGATTGTAATTTTTTGTACCATTTTCTTGTTTTTGTTCATATTTTTCCATGTACCATAAATTATAGTTTACAAATTTTTTTTTGCAATTATGCCACTCTTGTGTTTGCGCTGATATTATACAACAAAAATGATCCTTAACATTCCACTAAATTGGAAGGAAAATGTTTTTCAGTTACCTTCATTTTCTTTGTATATAGATAAACATTTTTCATATGGTAAACCCTTTTCTTTCTGTGGAGTGATTATTTCATGAAGATTCAGTCTCAAAGCAATTTATGGATATATTAATGATAATATGTTTCCAGATTTAATGATCATTTGTTGATTGATAGATGTTTGAGGGTTAGGAAGATTGCTTAGGTATTCTGATCATAAATGGACCTGCTACAGATTGAAAATGCTGTATTAATTCGTTTGTACATCGTACACTTTACAGACATTGATTTTATCTAAGAATCAGATTATAGAGTGGCCAAGTTCAGTTCTTAAATCACTTTCAAGCCTTTCATGTTTGAAGATGGACAACAATTCCCTCAGACAGGTAACAACTAATGATCCTGAGAGGTTCTCTTTGTTCTTTTTCTTATAAAATGAATGGTGGTATCAACATGTATATAGACCGTTAATGGAGATAATACTTTATGAATACTTAATATGGTTTTTCAAATTGTAAAATACATAGAAATAATGTTTTATCTCTCGTTGATGGTCATTGCTTTTCATACAATTTAGAGTTATCTTAGAATAAATAAAAGGCCAATATATGTTTTAATTCCTGCATAGTTATATAATTGACAAGTTGAAGTGATATATGGCCAAAATAATTAGTAATTAGTTTATAATAGGCATGTACTCTGCTGCATGTTATGAAACATTTTGATATATTAATTTCTCTCGGTATCTGTCAGTGATTTTAGTGAGAGAAACCCTGTTGGTTGTGAAATTTCTTTGTTCACATGCTTTGTTATCTGCCATAAATATAAATCACATGATGGTGTGACTGACCTTATCTGTCATTTGAACTATAGATACCTTCCGATGGCTTTGAAGTGGTGCCTAAGCTTCAGATCCTGGATCTAAGCGGTAATGCAGCTTCATTACTAGATGGACCTGCATTTTCTAATTTGCCTTACCTGCAAGAGCTTTACCTAAGGTTGGTTATGTCAAGTGTGAGAAGATAACTTCACACACATACACAGATTTAACTTTCATATTCCTTTATCTTCTTGGTAGCCTGTGCTTAACTTACACATCACAAAACTAACAGAAGAATGAAGCTCAGTGAAGTTCCATCAGATATAGTGGGGCTGCATCAGCTACGGATCCTTGACTTGAGTCAGAATTCCCTTCAATCAATTCCAGTGGTAACATTTCTTCTATGACTCGAAAACAGGGATTAAGCTTGTGTAGCTGCTTTCTTATTTATATCTCGTGAAAAGTTATGATAATATCCTTGAGCTTTACATCGTTTAGATAATGACAATAACTAGGGATCAGCTGTTTGTATGTGTGCCTATTGAGTTCAAATCATATAGATAATGTGCTCACAATAACAAGTTCATAAAATTGAATTTTTTTCTACCATAGACTTGTGATTGAAGAAAAATGTCATATTTCTATCTTTCGCTCTGTTAAATTCCTTAACATGCTTTCTTAAATTATTGGTGATCAGAAAGCTGAATTTCAAGTATAATTTGACCTCTCGAGTTTGAGTCATGTAGATGCACGAAGTAATGGAAACTTAGCTCCTAAAACTTGTCTTTTGCAGTATCCTACGAACTATTTAACTAATTTTTTTCTATTACCTTTTTTTTTTCCTTTGCTTACATATGAACTTCTTTTTTTCCTTTGCTTACGCATGAACTTGTTTTCAGGGGTTAAAGAATCTCACTTCTCTCAAGGAGCTTGACCTATCTGATAACGACATCTCAGTTCTTCCACCTGAGCTGGTGAGAAATATATACAGTCCCTCTCTCAAAAGGGGAGAGTGGGTGTTAATTTTGTTGACCTAACTGACAAAACTCCCAGCTACGTATAAGTAATTATTTAAGTAGAATCCAAGCAATATAGCTTAATAAAAAAATAATTAACATAATAAAAATATGTACATAATTAGTTAAGAAACAGGTTTAATATTAATAAAAGAGGTTAGGAGACAGAAATGACACTTGATAGTGGATTCTAATTAAAATAAAGGGGTGGTTTCATTTCTTTACTGTGACAGTATTTCCCATTCAAATGTATTCCGAGAAATAGTGGGTGATAAAATAAGTCCCACTGGTGGGCCTGTAAAAAGGGTCAAACAGGAAATTTTGGTTGAGTTTATTTTGACTCTGTCTCCATGAGGTCACTTATCATCTGCATCCTTGATATCACTTTGATTCATTGTATTTATTTTAGAAATTTATTTGATTAGGGTTTGCTGGAACCAAGCCTACAGGCGTTGAGACTTGATGGGAATCCTCTTAGAAGGTAACCTCCCCCTGCCCCAACCTTTCCATGTGCTTTCTAAAAATGGAGAACTATTTCTTTGGAAACATTCTGGGTTTTGCAAGTATAGTTGCTGTTTGCCTATGCTATATTTATGCTTCAGATTTAACAATCTTTCAAATGTGGAAAGATAAATTCTAAAGGTCAAGGCCAAGAGTTACATTTTAAATTTATTCCCCCTTTCTTCTGCCTTTTTCATAATTAACATTGTGTTCTTGATTGAATTGGATAGTGCTTCGACGCATCTGTGACTCACCAATTTAACTATGTTTACACGTACTTAGTATTAAATTACACGATTATTACCATGTTGTTTAGCACTTTCTCAACTTACCCTGAATTTTGGATTGGAGTGAAAAATATTAAACTTTGTGAACTTCCCTTAATTTAACTTGAGTTTTAGACATATAATTGAGCAAGTGGTAAACTGCAAAGGGTATAGTGTAATTACCCTTACTATTAGATACGGTTTTACTTAACCAACTGGACTGCAAAAGTAAAATTCTGTGCAGCTTGAGTTCCTAACAAAGCAGAAATAAAAATATAGGGATAAGCTAGATCTCAACATATGGGAAAGCTAGGTGTCCAAAATGAACTGATAATTGATAACCATGATTGGTGAAAATTGATGTTTCTTCACTTGTTGCAGCATTCGAAGGACTGTCTTGTCTAAAGGAACTAAAGGTGTTCTGAACTATTTGAAGGACAAATTGCCAGAGTAGTTTTCTTTTTTTTTCCTCCTCTGAAAAGTGTGATGTTTATTTAACATGAACAACAATATTTAAAGTGTTCAATTTTTTTCCTGGTGTCACACTCTTGTGTTAGTGCTTCATTTTGTTCAATTATTGTCCGATGTTGTACCTCTGTTTTTGTGTGTTATTTCATGTAACTTGTTCTTAATTTGAATGGTTAATATTACAAAGAAATTTCCATGGCTTGATCTTTAATTTATTTCTGATTTTGATTTTCAATTTTTTGTAAAAGATGCATGATTTTGGCTTGATCTTTAATTATTTTCTGATTTTAATTCTATTTTGATCTTATTGAATCCTAGATCTAACATTTATTTAAGATATCATAGGGAAGCAATCTATTTGAAATATAAAAAATTAAATAAACAAATGTATGCAAAATTAAGGATTAAATTAACATTGCAGATTTTTAAAGATCTGACTACTAATATTGTTGAAAAAATAAAAGATGTAAAAGAATATGAATTATAATTTAGTTTATTTTAATCATTTAGTGCTTATGTTGATTTAGTGATAAAAAGAGAATTAGATTAAAAAATGTTATATTTGAAGGAACAATTATATTTGACTTGTCTAAAGGTAAATACGATGGGGTTGATGATCAATCGACGAACAAATGGATAGAACGATAAAACACTGATCCAAATTCTAAGAATTGGACCTAAGTTTCATGAAATATTTTTTTATTTAAAAGATATATTATTTGTAATCACTTCATTTTATTTACTTCATTTATAAATAAAAGATTCATTTATAAATAAAAGAAAGCATGCCCAAAATTAAGACACTTTAATTTCTCAGATTCGAAAAATTGTTAATTTTAAACCAGATTATTCAACTCTTTATATTTGTTCTCCGAGAAAATTATAACAAATTAAATGAAACAAACTATATTATAAAATATATAAATAAGAAAACTAGCATTATATAAAATAAATATTCAATATTCCTTAAAATTTTCCTAATAAAACAAAATTGTCCTATTCAAATAAATTCATTTTTAATGTATAATATCTTTTATCATTTTATCCAACTTATTTTTTAACTAAAATAATCAATTATAATAAAAAATTACTTGTAAAATAAATAATAATTGTTTACAACAAAATTATAAAATTATTTACATCTATCTATTACATTAATAAAATTATTTTACTGAATAAATTTTATTATTTAATCTTTTAAATAATATGTTTAAATTAAAATAATCATTTATAATAGAAAATTATCTATAAAATAAATAAAATCTATCTATAATAAAATTATAAAAATTATTTACATTCTTTTATAACTATTAACTATTTTCTAGAAAAAAATTTATAATTAAAATAATTATTATAGTAACAACTTTTTTATTTTTGGCTGTTATAAATAAAATGTAATAATAACTAATTTATATTTTCATATATGAAAACTTTTTTTATAATAATTACTTTATATTTGAATATTTGAAAAACATTGAAATTCAACTTAGATTTAAATGTAGAAATCTAGAGTTATTATTAGATAAGTCTAGTTTAATAGGTTTAACAACTTCGGGTAGCAGTGAGAAAGCCACCCAATCCCTTACCACTTCTCACCCAAATCGGAACATCTCTTCGTTGCCGTGCCGTCTGCACCGGGCGATCCCGTTGCCGCGCCGCCCGCTGCTGCGCCGCCCGCTGCGCTTCACATTTGTATCATTCAAGGTGTACTATTGGCTACCTCTTTTATAGGTCCACCTTAGTTAGTTAGGTTTTGGATTTTATTTACTCAGCATGTTAAAATGGATTAAGTTACTCTCTTTCTGGAGGAGAAGTGTAATTTTTAAAATAATTGTCTCTTAGAAGAGGGGATTGCAATTTTCTGTGACTTTTTTTGAATAATCTTTTATAATGTTTTTACTATAATTATGGTAGTCATTCACCACCTAGTGTGTCATAGTGCTGTTTCAGTTTTGAGTTTGAGCCTTGAATGTGTAGTTGCCTAGGATATTGAGAGAGAGAGAGAGAGAGAAATTTTCGCCCACACTTGTCCTACAAGACACCAATAGTGTAAACGAAAAATATGATTGATATGATCTTTTAATAGATGAATTAATGGTGAAATTTTAAAATTTGAACAAAAAAAATGTGAAAAACTATACCTTCATGAGTTTTGCACCCTCTTTGACACAAATGGCAGTACAGTTGAAGAAGCTCTGCTTTGTGTGGACTTTTGTTTTTGGTGTTTGCCTCCTCAACATTTGTTATTTGATGTTAGGGTTCTAAATTTCATCTTTTTTTTTTTTTTTTCTAATTGCATTTGGCATTGTTAACCGAATCTCACTTTTCACCATCTCTAAACCAATTTTTTCCTTCATTTCAGATTTGCTATCTTGAGTCAGTATTTAATTGCAATCTCTGCACTGGAATATGGAGGCAAATTCAGCTTCATATGAACATGAGGATCAAGATGAATATGTTCTACTTGACCTGGATGGTGTTTCTGACCTAATTAACCTTCCAGCAAATGCCAAGTATGTTCTAACTGTAAGTTCTCCACTGTGGCCCTTTCTTCATATGTTTCACTGTATGTGTATCAACTTCATCAACTGAATTGATTTTCAACTCCGGCACCATAATTCGTTTCCTTTCTACGATAAACAGGATTATTTATCTTGATTGAAATGAAATGACACTGCTTAATTGTTTAAGCTTTCTATTTTGTGTTTTGACTTTTTGTGCTGATTAACATACCTTCTACACCAAAAATTAAAATTCAATAAATTTGAATTTCCTTATCTAAACAAAACATTAAAAAATAATTTTAATTTAAAAATCCAATTCAATACATGTTAATGTCTTTGAAATTGTGAAATTCTGTATCCAAATACATGCTTAATTTCACTGTGAATGCTCTCTTTTATTTCTTTTTCTGTTTCCCACACTTTTCTGGTGATCTTTATTGCTTTGTTCTATCATACCAAAGTTAAGCATGCTTATATTAATTTTTGTTAATGATAGGGCCTTGATACATTAAACCCAGAATTGATCATTGATGACAAATTTAAGCTGGTAAGTTGCCTGCTTTAAATTCCTTGACTTTTTCTGCCTTAAGAGTTTTGATTATTGAGAGTTTTTTGGGTTAAGTTATATGTTTCCATTTTGGTGCTTTTGTAGTCTTGTGTAATCTGTTGAAGTCATATAGATTCTTGAAAACTGTCTATTTGCTTAGATGTATATTCTTCAATGCTTACCTATAGGATTGGGCAAATAATTTGAATGATTTATTTCAGCTAGAAGTTTCAATTGGCTAAAGTTGCTTCCATCAATTTTTGTTTGATAAATTGGCTGAATGGATAATGATCATCTAAGGATTGTTATTTCTTATGGTGTTTTGTGTTTTGTCTACAGATTGGGGAATATGAGGAGTCAATTGGCACATGTCTTGCTTTTACCGAACAAGGTGAGTTACAGTTAATGTGTGCAGAATTAGTCTGAAAAAGGTTATTAGTCTTGAAAACTATAGTTATGTCTCACTTGTCAGATACTCTGACCTTGGTTGTTAGAGTCAATGCTTTTATGTTTTTCTAATTATAAGAGTTAACTGTTTCCCTAATGTTTCTTCCGCATTTCCTCTGTAAATAAAAGATTTACAATGTCTTTATTCCTGTCTTCATTGAGATTGAAAATCATGGGCTTTTCCTACAATGTTGTTATTTATATTTTTTTTTCCCAAATTTATATATTTGCTTCTCCACCCATGGTGCCACTATAGTCTCGAGCAAACTCTAAAATGAACTTGCAGAAGATTTAGCAATGAGGAATATCTCTATTTCCTATATTTATTCTATTTTTTTTTTTCTTTCTACCAATCAATTGTTGAATTAGATATGTTTTCAGAAGAATAGCCATCCTTTCATCGCTCAGTAATGATGCCTTTCAAATTGTTAAGATGCTCATGTTTTATGGAACTAAGTTTTAATTTGATTTGCTTCCCGCTTTAAAATAAGTTATTTGATAACATGCAGAAACCCCTGTGGTTCATGAAGAAACAGGATCATCATCTGAAATGATCCTTTTCTCTAGAACAAGACTAATTGATTCAAATCAACCTCCAACAAAGCAAGTGAAACCTTTGTGTCAGCTTCACAAGATTCTCAAGTTTAAACTATCACCCGATTCTGAAATCCAAAGCCTCGCACCTGAGGAGGTCAAGTGAATCTAAAGCTCACCAGAGAACATGGGAATCGGTGCCAATTCTGTACCTTTTTGAAACATTACCTGGTCCCTTGAATTTTCTTTTACATTTGTACAAAGAACAGAACCTTTTTCAAACATTGTTCTTTCGTAGGTATATATATACATATACGTTTAAGGATTCTGCCCCCAGTTTATCAAACAGCAAGTTAATGTATTTGATTTGATAATTTTTTTCTGGCGAACCTCCAATGTTGTTATCAAAATTTGAAAAAGAAAGAAAAGAATTGGATATGGTTAGAATATCTATATTCCACTGTAATGGAATTGCGAAATCATTGCCAATGTATTTTCTGTTTGTAATGTGATTTCAAAATCATTGTTCAGACCTTGGATCATGGAAGCATTTTCTTGACGGGTTTGTAGAAATTAAAAAGGCTAGAAAAGGCACCTAAGTCTAGTATTCTACAAGCAGCTAGCCATGTGACGAATTTGTTCCCTTGGCTTTCTTTTTCGTAATGCATGACTTTTTTCATACAGAAAATTTAATATCTAAAACGCGTAAACTGTACAATCATTAAATTAGTTATGATGATGGCTTTCAAGATTAATTAGACGAACTTGTAATTTTTTTTAAAAATGTATTTTAATAAAATCATCATGTATTAGCGATTTTTATATGCTTAGATAGACTTACAAGAAACAACAATTCTTCTTTGAAACTTTATACCAATCTAGTCTTTCATATTTAGAAATACGTGGATTTAGTCCTTTTTATCAAATTTTAGTTAGGTTTATTTGATATTTTAAATACACTTTATGATGATATTTGAGTTAACATTGAAGCGAAAATGTGTTAAAAGGTGTAAACAATTTAAATACTATCATGAAATGCGCTTAAAATGTCAGATAAACTTAGCACAATTTTGTTAAAAGGATTAAATTGACGTATTTTTAAATATGAAGGACTAAATTGGTTAAAAATTGTGAAGAGAGATTAATTCTAAATTTCACTGAAAATTGAGGGATTAAAAACATATTTAACCCATATATTCTCGGTTTTAAACTATTATAGAATTTTTTTTTACTATGAAATTAAAAAAATAATTGATTTTAAGAAATATATTTATTTTATTAAGCTTTACAAAAATAATATAAAACATTATCTTTAAGAAACAACCTATTTATGTTATAATTTATTCCACATAGAAAAAACAATTCGCTTATCAGTTGTTAAGAAGAATGACTTTTATAAAATTCAAAAATGAACGAAATAATTGCTTCTCTTTCTTTACAATGATTTTTTGCATACAAAATAAACCTAATATATATATATATATATATATATATATAAAGAAATAACATCAAATTAAAAAATAGGTGGGCTTCTTGTTCATACAATTCAAAATTAAGAAATAACATAAAATTTTAAAATCAAAAGCAAAATAAAGATAAAAGAAGGTGATAAGCTTGTTTTTTGTCCTTAACTGAAGATATCTTTAACCGAAAGTCAGAGACTGATATTTTTTAAGTATTAAATGCTATTTGCTTATTAACTGTATCGTATCACATCATGTGGATACAAATATACTTTTTTTTTGGAATGGATTTGAGGAAGTGTGTGAGAATGAGTTCGGATAAATTTAAGTCAATGAATATGTGATTTATTTTGAGTAGATTTAGAGAATTAAGTAAGTAAATTTAAAAATAAATTTTGTAAAATTTAATAAATGATTTAAGTAAAGTGTTAAATAAAAATTTATAATAGATAAAATTTTAAAATTATTAAATTATCTTATATAGTAAAATTAAAATTAAATGATTTTGCATAAGTTAAAAATATTAAATTTTAACAGCATTTTTATTATTATTATATATTATTAATTATTATATATTATTATTAGTTTATTATATATATTATTTCCATTTCCATTTTAATAAATCAATCTTAATATTTTACCTATATAATATAAAAATTAAAAGAAAAGAAAAGGGGGAAACCCACTTTATCACCATAGAGGAAACTAACCTGGTACATTCCTATATGTTCACATTTGTTTTCTAAAAGAAAAAAGTTGTATTTAATATAATTGAATGAGAAAAGTGAAATGTTTGAAATTCAAATTTGATTTTGAAATTTGAAAGAAAAATGTTAGGTAGCATATGGACAAATTGTGGCTTTGAGGTGTGGCATTAGAAAAAGTGATTCCACCTAAATAATTGTCACATTAAGCATTATATATTATATTATGCAGATGGAGCATGTGACTCTGTTTCTTTTCTTTTCCCACTTTTTTTCATTTTGGATGGATCACTTCACTTCCTTCCATTATTTTGTCCCCTTTAATGTCAACAACTCCATTTTCAAATTTCAATCCCATTTTCAAATACCTTCTCAAATAAAACAATACTTCCAATGTTATTTTTGATGGATATTGTTTCCAATACATTGTTTATGAATTGATATCAACAATAATTTAAATATATTTTTCTTTTTCAAGTTTTCAAAGATAAAACTATGCAAGAGTTTTAGTTTTTAAAACAAATAATATATCAGATGCATGAATTCTTCGATCTTCAAATTTAAGTATTCAAAATTTGTTGTTTTTAATCCATGTGAATGTTTCACCTGTAATTGAATTTTGAACTAAATATTTTCTTTGAATTTTGTTAAGTAGCCACAATGATTGTTGATTTTATTTAAACATAATAAATATTTGAATTCTTTGTTGAGTTTTTTTATATTATTATTGTAAGCTCCTTTTTCTGTTCTTAAGAGTTGGGTCTGGTCTTTTCGTAAGTCCAAGACCAGCCCTCTGTAGGACCCCAATACCCTACCAAGCCTTCACACTTTCCATTTGTCTCAATTTCAGAAAGTTGTTCCCCTTCCTCAAACACCTTTGAACTCCAGCTAGAGCTCTGCTAGGGCATAAGTTCCCTTTCTTTCCAGCTAGCTAATCTGCTTTGTACTCTCAGGTAAGTTGAACTTCAACTTCATCCTTCTTCTTTTCCAGTTAAAAAAAAAATCTGGTTTCGTCTTAGGTTCTCTCTAGTACCCCATTCTCAACTTCGTGAATGTTCGTTTTCAGTTCTGTAGCTTGCTCCAGTGCTCTATTGCTCTTGCTTGGGTTATCACTCTCTGTGTTAGCATCCAAAAAGGAAAGGGAAGCTAGGACTTTGCGTTTTTAGGTTATTTTTGCTCATTCCTGATCTGTTTTGTGTGTCTGGTGTTTGACTGATATTGATGGGTGCATGAATCTATTTTTGCTGTGTATATGCTTGACTGTAAATGGTAATGCAGGTGCTAACAGGTGCGAAACCTGCTAATCTCGCCCAAGCGAGTGACCCTCGCCTAAGCGAGAGTAGCAGGGATTTGCCCCTGGATTCCAGCTTGAGTTGCCGCTTAGGTGACTGGTTTTATTTTTGAGCGAGACGTAGTCTCGCTTAGGCGAGACGCTGTCGCCTGAGCGAGAACTCGCTGGAATCCTGCAGTGGCCACTGTTGAGCTCTCGCCTAGGCGAGAAGGGGTCGCCTGAGCGAAAGGAACCCCTTCACCTGGGCGAGAATCGTTGACAGGGGTTGTTGTGTTGGCTAATGTGGCTCCAAGCTTGTGTAAATTCTTTTCCTTGCTCGTAGTATGTGGCTATGCTTGACATGTATGTTTGAATGGGGCTGGAATGAAAGTATTATTATGAAAGGAGTTATGATTTTGTTGGATTGAATATTGGTATGCATGTGGAGAGCATGAAATGAGAAACATGATATATTTGTTGGAGTAACTTCATGAGAATTGGGTGAGTTGTAAGGCATGTGGAATGAGATGGAAAGGGAGTTTCATTGGGAAACTCTTGGTGACATATATATATGCCTAGTGTATACCTTGATATAGGAGATGTCTAGATAAAGGAATGTATCCTAAACTCTAATAATTGTTCACGCTCACATAGAGCAGAATGGTTCATGTGGGGAGAGTGACAGGAGGTCCTAGTCTTGAGACATATTGGACCCAAGACAATAGAAGATTAACCCTGTGTGTAGTTGAGTGATAACCCCTTGTGTCTAGACTCTGCAGAGTTTAGAAACCAACACAGGTGCATACTTCCTTTAGAATTCTATATCAAGTGTATGATCCGGATATCGAGTCGTAGTAACTTGCATTTGATTGTCCTCACATGATTTGAGTGTTTTCTATTTAATTGTTAATATCTTTCTTTGCCTTGTACGTGCCCTATAAATTATTAAAGATATTTTACACTAGCTTACCCTTTTATCTTCGTGTTGTGCTTGTTTTGTTTTCTCTTTTGCAATGATCATCATGTTGGTGGAAGCAGATGGGAGAAACGTTGAAGGTGGACCTGATGGTAACAGCGGTGCGGTGTAGTGGGTCCTGTCACCTTTGGCTCCTAGGAGCAGTTTTATGGTCTTAGTGTTATTTTTTTTTCATTCCTTGCTCTGGAAGTTTTGCTTTTGTATAATTGTTGAATCCCTGTGGTTTATGTTTTGTTAGAGACATGTACGACAAATATGTCTCAATTTCTTTAAGTACTTCTAGGATGACTGTAATGGTAAATCTTTATGTGTACTGTTTCTTCTGAAGACTCTTTTATTCCTATAACTATGTGATGTTTTATTTAGTATATTATTGGCTATTTAAATGGGATGTCACAATTATTCTATTGTGTCTTTAAAATATATCGATAAACATTAATTTTAATTTTGATGTATTAAAATATATTATTAAAAATATTTTTAAAGTACTGATATCAATGTATTATTAATGTTTAAGGAAGAAAACAATAATAAAAAAATGCAGTAAAAGATTTAGACTCAAACATCATAAGCTATCATTTTTTTTAAATATCATTGTTTTTGGCATGAAATTTAGTTGAGACAAAAGCTTTGAAAAGTATAAGAGTAGTTCTACCTACTTAATGATGATAGTTTGATTTTATCATATAAATATAACATTCTTCCTACTTTTAGTGAAGCTGAGATATTATTATCTAACCACAATATTTGGCCATTAAAATAGAGTTAATTATATACCCTTTCCAGAACCTTCCTACTTTCTTCATATTACTTCTCATACGCTTTTTTAAATGTCTGTTTTCATTTCGAAATCAGTTTAATGTGAGAGTAGTTGGGGGAGGGTCAACGTTTTATTATACCAATAATATAAAAATATTTACATTCATGACATGTGAAAACTAAATTCATAATAAATTATCAATTTTCCAATATCAATCTATATAAGAACGAAGCAAAAATTATAAGATTGTTTTCAGTTCTGTATAAATTTTTGCTGCCAATTTTTTTCCAATTGAGAAGAGATAAAAAGTGAGAAAAAATAAATATAGTTCTAGTAAATAATATAATGTGATAAGAAGAAAAAAAGTTAAAGATTATAATTATTTAGAATAAATAAAGTACTCAACATAATAATAGTCCAAGTTTTAACACCAAATTTTATATATGCTTAGTAGAAATAAGTTTAAAAAATATTATAGATTAAGATTTTAAAATATGTAATATATATATATATATAATTATTTACTTTCATTTATATTATTATCTCTTTAAATTTCTTTTCTGAATTTTTCTTTATTTCTTTGATTATAAGTCACAATTTAGAAAATAGCATAATTTGGGAAAATAAGAACTAATTAGAGTTTTATTTAAATGAGTTTTTTGTTTTTCTCAAATAGTAAGTTTTATTTCTTTTTCCGTGAATTACATGTAGAAGTTTCCTACGTGAATTTGAGAGATTTGAGTATAATAAATTAATTCATGCTAGTCTAGAATCACACTGATATGTTTTATTTTGTAAATCAAAATCTTTGGAAGCAAGTTAAGACATTTTTAGTGTTTTTTTTAACTTTCTTATCTTACTAGGTGAAATGTATCATACTAGAATAATAAAATTATTAATAATTAAATTATATATATATATATATATATATATATTTTTTTTTCTTGCATGTATACAAATACAACATGATGTTTTTTTATCACCAAAAAGTCAATTCATATGAGTTTTTTTTTTTCTTTTTTACTTCTCGAACCAATTTAATTAGTTTAGTGTAAGTGGTGAAAGTGTTAAGTGAAAAAGAAAACCAACAAACGAAAGAGATATAAAGATATTAAGAACTACAAATATTTTTTTAATCAAGTTAATTACTTTTTTAATTCTTTGATCTTAATGAAAAATAAAAAGGAACGAAAATATTTTTTAATTTTCGTACAAAAGCAAGTAAATATTTGTCTTAATTACTCGTTCAACAATACATTTATCAAAATGAAACATAGTAAATATTAAGCAACTTAGAAACGAAGTATTCTAACTAAATTCATTTCTAAATTAAATATAAACATTCTATTTTATACTCCTTTAACAAAATCATTGTGTGAATTTCATAGTTTGGTATCTTACATGGAATGCACCATCATCCTTTTACTTTATTATTGCACACCAGAAAGTATGCACTAACAAAAACAGTGTAAACATTTTTTAATGCATTATTTTTCAATGAAATATCTTTATCTCTTTATTACAAAACCCTCTTCAATTTTGTTATTGTTTTAATCTTTTCAACCACAATTATACGAATTAATAAACAGTAAATGACATTGAATTTAAAAAATAATAGCCATTTTTGTCTTTCCATCAAAGCTTGTAAATTACTTAAACCCAGTAATGGGATGGTAGTACTATTCTAACCCTACTTGAGAAACACACAGTTGCTGACGTGTCACAGTAAAAAGCTGCCACGCGTAATGAATCTGAACGACAAAACATAGATGGAATCTAAGCAGCAGGTACCACCAAAACAACACCGTGTTTTTTTCCCCACTTTTCATTTTCATGCTTTCAGAACAAAAATCAAAAGAAGAGAAACACTGCCATGAAATTCCTCAATTTCTTTCTCTTTCTCTCTCCAATGTTTCCCACACACTCACAAAACCGAACATTCATTCACACACTGAAAGCCTAAGCTACTACCTAGGCTCAGCAACTAGGAAATAAATAGCAGAGAAAATAATCACTATATGCAAAACCCTAACTAACCTTTTTTTCTCGTTTTCACCAAACCAATCAATCACTACCCTCCATTCCCCTCTTCACTCATTCCCTCCCAAACACGCTCCTCTTCCCATTTTTCTCAAAAAGTTACTTCCTTTCGCCTTTTTTCTCTTCTGGGCACGCCTTCTTCACCACTTGCTTTCTTTTCCTATTAGGTTCAATCCACCTTCTTCCGTTCTGATCTCAAACACCCACCTTTTTCTTTCTCAGTTTGTTTTCAACGGTTACGTGCTAAGTCCGTTAGATCAGTGTTTGCTGATTTAAATTTGATCTAATTGGTGTTTGGTTGGTTGCGGAAGTTCGTTCGTATTTTTTCACAATTGCGTTTGTGTGTGTGGGAGGGTGTTTTCTTTTTTCTGTGTTGGATGTGACTTTGCATGTCAAGAAGGTCCATTTTGATCTTCGATTTTGAACGGTGATTTTTGTGGGGGGTGTGACCAGTTCTCTTCTGATGTTTTATTTCCAACCGTTGTTTCAATCATCACCTTCTAATTATCCATCCTCTAGACCTCCTTTCTCTTTCTCAATTTCCCATGTTTTTCTCCGCTCTGACGTGTTCTTCATATGCTGCTTCAATTGCCTGAGATTTCGTCTCAAAATTTGATGTGTGATCCAGAGGGGAGTTGCTGGTTGTTGTCACTGTGAATCTTTCTGCCGGTTCTTTGAATCACATCTGGTTACCTTTGGTGAGGAGTAAGAAAGAGAAAGAGCGAATTTTGAGAATGGGAGACCGTTGTAGACATTTTTCCATTGAGGAATTACCATCACATTTGGTTTTAGAAATTCTGTGCTCGGGTAGGCTCAGTGCAATGGACCTTGTTTGCTTAGAATTGACTTCCAAAACTTTTGGTGGTAGCCATGGCCTGTACCCTTTTTTCAAGTTTAAGTCCTTGATTGACTTTGCTGCATTTCAATTGTGTGCCTCCCATGTTACCTATGCTAGGATGGGTTTGGTTTCTCAGAGGGAGTTGTATGATAGATGTGAAGGAAATTGGAAGCGAGTTTTGAGGTTCTTGCAGTCTGTGGAACAATCCTCTCAGATGGTCGAGACATCATCAGGCAATGTACTATTTCATTATTTCAAATAATTACTTTTGTCTGCTTTTGGTGAAAAAGATAAAAAAAAAAAAAGTATTTCCTGCGTGAATTATGAGGTGCCTTATGTATTCCTTTTTCTTTTGATAAAATTAGAAATGTGTTTCTCAAGGGTGGAGATATTTTCTTTTTGCTTTCGAAGTGTAAGTGTTGACACTACATGGTTTGCCCCCCACCCCCTTTTTTTTCAATGTCACTATTATAATAAAATGTAATAAGCGTTTGTAAACAATTAAAACAAAAAGAAAAAAGTTTTAAATGTTATGAAAATACATCTCATAGCAACGATAGACATTATAATGCTTTTGAACTGTCCTTTTGAAGGAAAACTGGTGGAGTTGTAAATAATGATGGAAAACATTTTATTGGCAGATGCAAATAACAACGGGAAAATATCACACCTTGTTGATCAGCAATTCTTCTGTCTATTCCTGTGGTTCTGGTTTATGCGGAGTACTTGGTCAAGGGCCTGAAACAACACAGTGTGTAGCATTTACCCGGATTGATTTCCCACCTTTGGCACGTGTGGCTCACGTTTCAGCCTCCTTTAATCATGCAGCTTTTGTCTTGCAATCTGGAGAGGTTAGTGGTTGCTTAACCTTTATTAAGCAAGTCATTGATCTGTAAGTTTTAGAATATTTCTGGTCAAAGAAACAACTTGCCTAAGAAATGTGTTTTTCACCACAAATTGAAGAGTTTTGCTGGAAGATGGGAATGGAGATATCATAAGTTTTCTTTTGTTTGACTCTTTGCCATTCCAGTGCTTTTATTCATGACCTTGTTCATATTATTTTGAACTAGCAGGTTAGAGTACAAGATACTCTGCATTCAATGTCCTGTTTTTGACTTTTGGGTCTCATGAGGAGAGCTTTTTGTGTAAATTTTCTTTAAAGAAATATGCTAATTTTACCGTTTTGTTTTAAAGTAAACACCAGCTAGCATAAGTTCAACTTTGGAACCGAGAATTATTGCTGTTCTCATGCTAGAGTGAAAATGAGTGCATCATAGAAAAAAAGAATGAGGATTTGTTTCTGGGGACTGGGATAGAGTTAGTAGAATTATTCAAGTCAAGAATGGGGGAACCATTAAGATGGATTCAAAACTATATTCTTTATTCCATCTGTCTTCCTTTAATATATTCTTTGTTCTCCAAAGATTAAAGAATGTGTAGGTGAAGTGAGAGTAAGACTGGATAGAATAGAAATATGGACACTCTTGTTGAAGTTCCAGGTCTTTTGTGTGTACTCGCATCTACTTTACAAATGGAATGAGACGGATCATCTTAGATTCTTATACTTGCTTAGAGAATGCCATGAAGATTTTTTTGATCAGTATATGAATTGGGTTGAATAGATGTAGTGATTGAAATTTTTGATTAATTACTTACCAAGCTTGCTTCCGAGCTTCCCTTTTGAAGTAATTATTAAATGCCTCGATGCAAACCAGAAAGGAAATTCACACAATAGTAATAGATGAGTAATATGTATTATTGATGATACTGACCTAAAAATGCAGTTGAGAAACCTTCACTACCCGAAGAGCAAAACATTTCACTCAAAAAGATATTTTTCCTCCAACATATTTCCAAATCCTCCTCGCATACACTTTCCACACTTTGGACCTATTCAGCTGGGCCTCTCTACTGTCCGAGGGCCTATCAATACTCCCTTCTTGAGCAGCACATTTGTCCTCATGTCTTAGGTTGGGAAATTGACTTTTCACAGTAAAAGTGTCCTCAAATGTAGCCTCTTCAATTGGTTTATCCCAACACAGGATAAGTATTTGAGACAGAATGTGTCCCTTGGTTGACAACTCTGGAAGCCAAGACGTGGAGAGCTTCCCAAGCACTAGCTGTAGCACTCTCAAGGTTATTTGGCAGATTTTTGCTAAATATGGTAATGTCCAGCAGCTCACTTTAGTAAAGAAATGTCAAACACTGGGTGGATGCAAGAGTTGGTTGTTGAAGCTTGTAGGGTACTGCTCCAATGAGCTCAATAACCTGAAATGGACCATAGTATCGAGGTGCTAGTTTTTCACTCATGAGGACGTAATTAAAGAAAAACCAAAATCACCCATAGCAAATTGGACATCCTTTCAGTGTGAATCGTCCAAGCTCTTCATGCCAGTCTAGGTCTGCGTTAAATTGTGTTCCAATTGGCACAAACATTCACCCATTTCCAATAAATCACACTGCACTGCTTTGATTTTTGTGTCTCTGGTTAAATAGGAGGAAAGAACGAAGAGGTGCTACTCATAGTCCAATGATCAATTAATATTGAGTGCACTACCTCATAAAAGTGAAAATTCTTCAACTTTTGTCTTTCTTTCATGTCAATATATAGACTTTCTCACTGTTTCAATCATTTAATCCAACATTTAATGGGAGCAGTAAAAGTAAGTATGTAATCAACCGTGCCCCACCAGATATCATCCAACGAAGTTTCTCCCATTTTGCCTTCTCATCAACATCTTCTTTATAGGATCATTCATCATTAACAACCATCCTTTGGAATACTTTTTTCAAGCTTCTAAACCTCTTCTTGAGTATTATTATTGTTGAAGCAAATTTTGTGGGAGCAACAGATAGCAACTTGAAGGAGTTGAAGTTGTTGAGCATTGGCAATCTCATAGAGTCCTCATAATGAAGTTTCTAATATATGTCATACGTTCAATTTGCATGATCCAAGGACATTGTTGGTATGAAACACTATTTTTTCAATACAACACAAGGAAATAGATGGAAGGAAGCAATGCCTCTATTAGCACATCTATTGCGTCACAAACAACTGCATTGTTAGTAATAAATTGTGCCACATTTATTGGTCCAAACCCCATAGTTACATTTCTCGTGTTTACCAATGAATTCTTTGTCTTTTATCTAAGTAGAGTGATTTAATGCCCTTAAAAACTTGGTCCACTCTTAGTGACAACCATGAAATTGATCAGAGGCCTCTTTGAATATCACTCTGCCCATCGCTACCGATGATCATGCCCCTTGAACTCCATATTTTTGTATTGGCTGCAGAAGATTCTCCACAAGGTTTCTTTCCTTTGAAAGAAAGGTAGTTCTTAACTTTTATTGTTACCTGGAGATACATACCCACTAAGATTAGATTTATGGAAGCATCAGAAAATGCTATTCTAAACAAGGATTCCTTCTTAGAGGAAATGGTAGTTTTGAAGAGTAAAACATCCTTGCAATTTCACAATCAAGAGTATTTGTGCTTTGTGCTTTGTGCTTTGCACATTGAAAGTAGATTCCAAAGGATGTTACTTTTTTGGTTTATATCCAATGTCTATGACTCCGTCTTCATTAGAGATGTGAGGCAAAGAGACAGATTTTTACTTTTACTTCTCAATTTTCAATGATACTTCATTGTCCAACATCTTAAACTAACTGAAGTTGTTGAGACTTTTAGTATTAAGATCTATTGAATACAATTTCACATAAATTGCACTTAATTTCAAAATTTCCACTGGTAGGAATCTTTATTACTTAAAAAAAAAGTTCCATGGAGGACTAATTTTATCCTCTTGTTTTGTTGCTGGATTAGTAGCAGTATTCATCTCTAGAACAAAACAAATAAATTGATACATTATAAAATCACCTTTCTGTAGTTATGTGTGTGTATAGGTAATAACAGGTAGTTTAACTATTTCTAATATCTCTTAATCAGAGCTACATCATAGTAAGATTTTGTATTGTAACGTATATCCGTCAATTATGATGTTTTCTTCATCAGGTCTTCAATTTCTGGGGAGATAATCCAAATATTACGAAATGATGTATGCGACACTTGCACTCATTAGCGTTTGTGCGTAGATGTTCCTTAAATAGTAAAACTTAGCCACAAATTTCTTATAATTCTTAACTGCTCTAAATATAATGCTAGGTCTACAGAATTTGTCTGCATGCTCCCTATTGATAATTCAGATCCACGGTTGTTTTCTTTTCTTGGGATTGAAACCGATGGTATGAGATCGTAAAATGATTAATAATTTCTTCCTTCATAAACAAGCAATTTCAACTTTGACTGATGCAGGTATTCACATGTGGAGATAATTCATCTTCTTGCTGTGGGCACAGAGATACTAGCCGACCAATTTTTAGGCCACGTCTTGTTGAATCCCTTAAGGGAATTCCGTGCAAACAGGTATAAATCATCATCACATTATTTAGAGATGATAATTGTTGACTGAGTTGAAAACAATGGTCGGTGTTCTATTGTTTATTACTAGTCTCATGGATTGACTAGTTGTTTGCTGAGTTCAAAATTATTTCAAGACGTGAAATCCACTTTTTCTGTAAAATCTACAGTAAATTATTTTGTAATTTTAGTTTCAAACCATGTTAGTTTATTCTGGTTCTTATTTCTTTTATAAGAGTGTTTTGTCATATATTTGAGTCATTGTGCTTATTTCAAGTTGCACATCTGTAAATCCTATATTGAGACCCGACAACTGTCCATGCTGGTAGGCACAGATGTTCCACCAGTTTGCTCTGATGTGCTGTTTTCTAGCCATTCATTGGATGTCCATTCACTACTAATTCTTTAATTCTCAATTTCATTACTGTTCCATGATGTTTATTTTTGTAAGGTCCCACTTAAAAGATATTGAAAGTGCCTGAATGTCTCAGGTTGCGGCGGGGCTTAACTTCACAGTCTTCCTCACCAGACAAGGTCATGTTTATACATGTGGAACCAACACACATGGCCAACTTGGTCATGGTGACACTCAGGACAGGCCAACCCCCAAAATGATTGAAGTCCTTGGATCTGTTGTTCAGATTGCTGCAGGACCAAGCTATATCTTATCAGTAACAGAAAATGGAACATTATACTCCTTTGGGTCAGGTGCAAATTTCTGTCTTGGCCATGGTGAGCAACACAATGAGTTTCAGCCACGTGCTGTACAGAAATTCAGACGGAAAGTTATTCATATTGTCCGTGTATCTGCTGGGGATGAGCATGCAGTGGCCCTTGACTCAAATGGATTTGTGAGTTTCAATGGACAAGATATATTTCCAGTTTTATTTGTTATTCTTGGTTTTCATTATTTAAGCACTTGTGAGAATTACTAAGATTTTGTTATTAATGTTCCAGGTATATACATGGGGCAAGGGATACTGTGGTGCTTTAGGCCATGGCGATGAGATTGAGAAGACAACTCCAGAGATGTTGACTAGTCTTAAGAATCAACTGGCTGTTCAGGTATTATTGTATTTCCATATTCTTGATCAATCTTTGTTGAGGTCAATGGTTTACAACATTTGCAATTTGCCTTTCTAGATCAAAAGTCCTATGATATCCATACTGTAAGGGCTTATGTTTATTTGTTACTTGTAGGTGTGTGCAAGGAAGAGGAAAACATTTGTGCTAGTTGATTCTGGTTCAGTCTATGGCTTTGGCTCCATGGGATTTGGCAGCCTCGGATTCTTGGACAGAAGGGTGTTAGATAAAGTATTGAAACCTCGAATCTTAGATACCTTGAAATCTCACCATGTTTCTCAAATTAGCACTGGCTTGTACCACACTGTTGTGATCACTAGCAGGGGAAATATATTTGGCTTTGGAGATAATGAAAGAGCACAACTTGGTCACGACACATTAAGAACCTGCCTTGAGCCAATTCAAATTTTCAATAGAGACACATCTGAAGATGTAGAAAGCATGTGAGGTTCCTAATGCAATCACCTCTTTTTATGTGTGGTTCTGATACTCTGATACATCAGATACCTGACTTCTCTAGTGTCATATGTTCACTACTGTTTTACTTTACTGTTATATGTTGTATTATGTTATAGTTTTTTAAAATAATGATAATAAATAACACAACATTGTAATCATTTTTCATTACCCTAAAGGGTGTGATTTTGTTTTGTTAGACAATGCTGGAACTCATTTTCTATTTTGCTGGCTTTCATATTATTAATGAAATAATTATGTGTTAGTAGTTCTTCAAATGGACAAACTTTTAGATTCATTGTTGCATTTATACTAGTTGAGTATTTGTACTAAGACAAATATTACTTAGTGAGGTTTAGCCATGGTATGGCCCAAGTTATAATGTAATTCATTTGGTTTGTTTTTATCACTTTTACAATTTATACGTTTTTTTAGTCCTTTGTGTTTATTTTAATTAAGAAAAAGTAGATAAATTTTACACTGTGCCATAACTAATACTTGCAAGATTAATTAAAAATATGGATCGACAATTCATTCATAGAATTTAAAACTTAAACTTTCTGAACATACAGAAATGGTTATAAAAGAAGATCGTAGATGCTCGAACTACTTGGATTAGTTTATAATATAAAATGCTCTCAAAATTTTCAGGAAGTTACTAGAAAATCAGATTTATTAGAAAATAAATCAATCTTGTCAGGCATAAACCTGAGTAAATGAAAATTATAATTGAAATTTTAATATGTTCTTATTAATCATTTAAAATATATCATCATGTACTGTAACAAATTAGTTAATTTTACAATACTCATGCCTGGGTTAGAAAAATATTGTAAAGTCCAAGAGAACTTGAATGACAAAAATACCCGGCACTATTTGTCTTCAATTCTTAAAAAGAACTATTGTTATCGTGTATAACCCCACCGTGTCAGAGCTGATAAAAACAAAAAAGATAAGATCCCATACGAGATATACATACACATGTGCAAGGGGTGTGTCGGACACGTGTCCGACATAGGAACACTCTTGCTTCATATAATGTAATAAACTGTCTAATATCTTCCAAAGTATTATAGTAAAAATAAATAAATATCTCTGCGCATCTTGCATTTTCTGAAACTAAAGTGGTACAAGAAAATGTGTCTCTTGTGCTCTGTGTTCTCTGTGAGCAACCACATTATGATTTCAAATTTCCCCTAGCCATACACTTTAATCAAGTACTTCACTGATATTCTGATGATGTCCAACTGTCTATATCTAAAATGGTCAACAAGTTAATAAGAGCACAGAGACTTTCATAATCTGACATAGGGCCACCTCAACTATAAACTTAGGTTCTTCAATAGTTTCAGTCAATTCCAAAATGTATTCAAGTTCAGAATACTTCCTTAAAAGAAATTGTGGGTGTCACTCATCTTTGTGACAGTAGGAACCTTAAAATGTTCACAATAAATATGCATTTCAGAAAACATCATTGTTATGAGAAGTTGTAGTTACCTTACCTAATAATAAACTGATGAAAGTAAACATGGGCTTTCAACTTTAAAACACAACATCCAAAGTAAATTGATACACAAATCTCATTGCAAAAGAAAATGTTTCGTTGGAGAAAGGAACATTTTAAGTACTCTCAGACAAACTAAGGCAGGAAAAACTGGTCCTCTACAAAGAATTGCGTTGAAGGGAGTTTTATTAGAAGGGGAAGCACACTGAAAAAAAGTACAACAAAAACCAAACCTCCCGGGCCACATTGCAATACTCATAACAACAGAAGGGCCATGTTCATTGACCTTGGTTCATGCTTCTCACCAGCAGCATCCAAAGCCAAAACCTCACCACAGTATTCCTAACAGTCTACATGGTCTCTAAATGTTCTCTGAACACCTTCAACATGTTAGAAAAAGTAGCAATGCCAACTAAGCTACAATCATCCTCAATAACCCACAAGTAGTTCACCCTATGAGCAATGGCCTGGATCATCACAGCAATGAGCGAGCTCTTGGGATGACAAACTATAGCCTCTGCTTTCCTCACCATCCTGGCTGAATAGCTAGATGACCTTGAGTACCTGCCAGACCTAGTCATTGTTCTTGTTGGTGACTCCTCATCAGAGGAAGAGGAAAATGCAGAGTGTAAACTCTCACAGGATGACAAAATTGTGAACTCCTGCAGCATTTTCTCCAAACTCTTCTCCTTCAACCTAGCCTTCACCACTCTCACAAGATCCTCAGGAGGGCCTCCACAGTCAATGTAGGCCATCAAGTCCCCTGCAGACAAGGTGGCAATGGCTGCCACAACCGTCTCATCACAAGAAGCAAGGGTGAAGGGTGATATCTCCCCAATGAAAGTTCCATCACTGTCCAGAATGGCAACAGAAGTTTGCTGGGTGAGGGACTTTGAGATTGCTCCCACTGCTGAAGATGCAGGGGAGAAGTAGTCAATGGCAAGCACATCAGAGCTTATGATCCCAAGAGAGTCAAGAGACAGTGCAGGAAGTGGAGTGAAGACCCCAATGGAACCAAGAAGGAACCGAATCACATCCTCTTGAGTCAACCAGCAGAACTCACAACCGTTGTGGCTGTTGATAGTTGGTGATGCCCTCAGATGCTGTTTCCTTCTTGAAACTCCACTCCTCTTTGTTGGCAATATTGGCACCACAAGATTCTGTGCCCCTTGGAGTATAAGATCAATAGCTTCCAACAAGCTGAAATATCAGAAACAACAAAGATCAAGAATGGTTAATTCACCTAGTTCTTCGTCTGCTCTGCATACTAAAACACCAGAAAGAAACAAAATTTAACTCCACCCCCCATAAAAAATTGCAGATTCAACAGATTCCAGACAGGTTATAATTAAACAAATTAAACTGCAGTTAAAAATAAAAATAAAAAGAACCACTCAACCTTGCTTTATTAATTCGTTCAGATTCGTTCAGATTCTCACCTCTACTAATCTCTCGAGATTCGTTCAGATTCAAAATCTTGATTTTTTTTAAAGAACTGGTGTCCGAATCAGATTAAGATCATATGTTCAAATCATCCAGACACCTTTCACTCTGACCTTGACTTACTTAATCCAACACGTCTAAGGAATTATCCTCACATTTTATTTCTCAAATATTATTTTCCCTTATACAACAAAACTTACATCCATTTTTATCAAGTAATTTATGGGTTTCTATGACAAAAAATATCCACTTCTACACAGAAAGGGAGAATCAAAGATCTTCACTAAAATATGATTTCAAAAATCAGCTTAATACTGCAAATTTTGCCATAACATATTGGAGCGTTTGCTCGGAATCATAATTGTGACAAAATCAGTCAATTTTTCAGTATATTTCCCACGATATCAAAGTAAAAAGGTGAAACTACAAACAATTTAAACCCTAAAAAATATGTAGTAAATCACACCAGTAATCTTGAAGTTTCGTAGATTGCTTAAAACCCTTTTTTTTTTCAACCTTGACACCAAATTCTTCCATTGTTCGAAATATACTACATTAACATCTTACAGACTATATCAATCCCCAATTGTGTAACAAACATTAGCTGGAAGAGAGATCCTTGTAAATATTAGAGAACACAAGAAAATAAAATTTAGAAAAATCTCATAAAAAGTCTTCGGATTTTTACTTGAAAAACCTTACACTAATAAAATTAATTGAAGGAATAATAGTATCAAAGTGTGTCCATATTTATGTCGAATGTTTGTTGAAAATGGAAAGAGAAAAAGGGGAGCACCTAGAAGAAGGTTGAAGATGAACAACGAGAGAGCAATCCTTAGGGAGAATCACAGAAATGGGTTGGTTAAGAGCAGAAGAAGGAGACAAGAGATTGTCCTCTTTGCAAAGGTAGCAGATAACATCAACCATGCACACTTTCCCTACACATCTGCACTGTTCCTTCTCCTTCTCGTGCTCACAGCAGAGCCACACGCTGATGAAACTCTCGTCGGAGTTTTTCAGCACGGCCAAGGCGTCGGCGACGGTGGCGGCGGTGGACAGCGACCTCAGCGGCGGCTTCCCAAGGCAGAGGTCCGATACATCGCGCGCCAGAAAGCTCACTGCCATGCAAAGGATGGATCTCCGGGGATATGAATGCGGTGGCGCGTGAAGAATGTGTGGGTGGTGGTGGTGGTGGGTGGGTATGGAGAAAAAGGGAGGAAGAAGGGGTTTATTTATAAGAGCGTGGAATAATTTTGAGATGCAAAATCTGATTTTTATAACATCTTAGTTAAAATAAATATCATAAATTTTCATAAAATAACTCTTAACATCTTTTAAAATAACTCAATACTGTCATACTTTAAAACCTAAATTACAAATATTTTTTGAAAACTAAAATCTAAAAATAAAGATTTAATAGTACTTTTTACTATTATTTTCAATATTTTTAATTTACTTAATATAACCATTCTTGCAAATTAGCGTGAAATTACTAAAATAATAAATTATAACTTAACGACAAACCAAAATCAATTTCTTGATGAATAAATTATATGATTAAGATAATAAATATCCCATGTCATTTTAATAGTGCTGTCATAATAAACTTAATTAAAAATTAGATTAATTAACTAAAAAGGAAAAATGTATAGTAATAAATATATATAAAAAAATAAGATAAAGAAACACCTTTTTCAGCCGAAGTAACTAAAAAATAGTACCAATATTTTTTTAAAAAAAATCATACCCTAAAAAAAAGTATGTTTGTACTGTGTTTTGCTATTACGAAGTGTGACACTGTGTTACAGAGTGTACGGTACTAAGGTACAAGAATGTGTGGGACCACTCGGTTTTCTTTTCAGAAAAAAAAAGAAGAACAATATATAATACATGAAAATAATTAATGTGCTTTCACACCTTGGTCAGATCAGAATGCGTGTTTGATTTTATTTATTCCAATACAGAGTTTAGATTATGGCATATTAAATTTCTAAAATTGAAAATTGAGTTCTAAATAAGATTTTAGGTTTCAGAAATAAAATATAAAGTTTATCAATTTAAGTTATAAAAGTTTAAGCAAAATTGAGAAAATGTAAATGTATATTTTATAGAATCTTGAGAAAAGTATTGGTATGATAAGATCACTTTAAAAACTTACGTCACATTATCTGGAGATGACTACATAAACTCATTTAATTTTTTCTTAGCTTTAAGCATATATACCAATACCAATACGACAACTAACACCTAATCTTTCGGTATATTAAGACAGTGATTTTCTTAACTCTTTTCATTTGGCAATTATTAATTGAACATACATAATTAAATTTAATATTATATGTAATAAATATAGAGTGAATAGTCCCTTCATTATAATAAATATATTTTATAAATACAATAAATTTTAATTTAGCTAATTATTAATATAATTATGGATGTGTCTGCTTTTAATAATTGTTACATTGTTACAGATGTATATTGAAAAGAAAATTAGTGTTAATATATAATTGAAGTCTTTTCATAAGTACATATGATAACAATTACTAAAAGACATAATTGTGTTCAATTAATTTAAATATCATCAAAGTTCAAACAAAATTAATCAAACTAAATCTTTTATATTAAAACTGTAATTAATTATGTTTTTAGTCACTAAATTTATTAAATTTGCATGTGAAGTTACAATTCATCTTTTATAAAAGTTTGATTTTGATTATTAAACATAAAAAATAATGAATAGTATCTTCTTAATTCAATTACGTTAATTATTTCTTTTATTTATCAAACACAACTAAAATTATTATTTAAATTATTTATATTATTTGATAAGATCTTATTTTAATATTTATTAAAAAATACATTTCATGTCAAAACAAATTTAATTTAATTGAATTAAAAAATTAAACTCATTTATTTTTTAAAATATAAGGATCAACATATATTCAAATTTCAGACAAATTTTAATTTTTCTTATAATTTTAGGAAATTACAAAATATTATTAACCCAATTTTTTATCATAATAAAAATGAAAAGTATTCGTATTAACTATATTGAACTTATATAACCTATTCCTAAAAATATAATTATTTCGATCTCTAATTCTTTCGATCCGTAAGAGAAGTTAATTATATTTTTTTACAATGAGGTATCATATTTAAAACAATAAAAAGTTTGTGAATTAAGTAATAGTAAATCATATTTGTAACCCTTTCAAAAAATTTCAGTTATTAAATCTTAAAATATACCGTTTTTCATTTAAAAATTAAGTTTAATTTTAAAAAGTGATATATATATATATATATATAAAAGTAAATATGATTTAGGAAATCATAATAGTAAATCATATTTAATTTGAAAAAGTGATATATAAATCATCTTAAAGAATAGAAATAGGGTATACTTCGAAATTAGAATAACTAAAATTAAAAATTTTAAGATAATTAAAACCAAATAATTCTAGAGAATAAAAACATATGCATATATGCACTCCTCCATTTCAATTACTTTCCTTTAACCAACCATACCTAAACAATTTGGTGCATGCAAAAACATATAATTATTGTCTAAGTTGTTATTTTTCTTATATCGTTCAAAATTTTGTTAATTCATTTTATTCTCTAATCCTTTTATTAGTTGTAATAACCTTTATCAATGTAATAGAGTTGTACATTGTTATCATGATAGAGATGTTTGTACCAAAAGAATATCATTCTAGATTGACATAATTTTGGTCCTAGATAACACAATTATTATCTATTTATTTAACTGGTAACTATATCATTTAAATCTAACAAAAAAATATATATTCTTAAGCTTTATTTTAAATTTTGTCTACCTCATTCATATATTTATCTGTCTATTTATTTTACATAAATTCTTTACAAAATTGTGTGTTTTCATACAAAAAGATATTTTCTGGAAAAGTTGAAAAATTGATTATTAATGGATCAATAAATTGTATATTTTAGTGCGATATTCAAGAAATTTTTTTTAAAACTTTCCCATTCTCTGTAATAGTCAAAATAACATATTTAAAAACTGAAATAATTAATTTTATAGTAAAAATAACATCACCATCTCATGGCAGGCTTGAAAGTGAAATCATGCCTTTGGAAAATAATTAATTGTTGTGTGTATGAGTTTTAGATGATGGGTTAAATATGTTTTTGGTCCCTTAACTTTCAGTGAATTTTGGAATTAGTCCATTTCGAAACTTTGGACCAATTTAGTCCTCCATCTTTCGAAATACGTGAATTTAATCCTTTTGATCAAATTTTGTTAATTTTGTTTGACATTTCAAGCTTGTTTCATAACAGTATTTGACTTAACATTAGAGCATAAATGTATCAAACAATATAAACAACTCAAATACAATCCTGAAATGCGTATGAAACATCAAATAAACCTAACAAAATTTTATTAAAAGGACTAAATCCACGTATTTCGAAAGATGAAGGACTAAATTAGTCCAAAGTTTCGAAATGGACTAATTCCAAAATTCACTTAAAGTTAAGGGACTAAAAACATATTTAACCCTTTAGATGATCTCACTTTTTCAAACTTCAAACACATTATTCTTTCTTCCCTTCTTAACATTAAAACTAAATAAAAGGTTGAGATCCTGCAATATATATTCCATTTTGGAATTCCTTTGTTGTAAAATTATCCAAATAAAAGTTATATAAATAAAGGAAAAAAAAAAGGCCATTTATGCAACTTGATTCCCTTTTATTGTAGATCCATCAAAACTTTACATTATTTTAATCCGAACACAATCTTACTTTGGTACACAGACAAAATTTAGCAGAGGATGAAAATAATTGGAAATCCAATTGTCTTGTATAAGCATTCCAATAATAGCATATATACATTATTAGGGTTTTTTTTTTTTTTTTTTACAGCAAAGTATTAATGTACATTTTTTCTTGATGAAAGTACAGTGTATGAGCATGGGCATGAAAATGGAGTTTAGTACCACTCGTCCTACTCAAGCTACAAGCCAAAAATGTCCACATGTTTATGTTACATATAAAATAACACTTACAAGAAGGAACTTCAGAAAATTTCTTTTTCTTCATACCAATTCTGAATTAAATTAATGAGTTTGTTCTTATTTTGAATGGATAATTAATGCACTCACAAATATTATTATTTATTATTATCTTTAATGCTTTTTGTATGACTAATCTGCATGTTCACAAAACAATTATTTTAACATATAGAGTAGTATGTTTTTAAAAGTGTATTAATTAATCGTATCAACAACCTTTTTTATTGTATTGTTTTTATTTATATATTAATGATAAAAAATAATTAGTCATTGTAATAAATAATTTATATATTAATTTATAAACTAAATATTATTAATAATTAATATTTTTTAAAAATTAATTGATTTCTAAATTAATAACCGAAATAATTTATATTATTATTATTATTATTATTCTTTTTAATTATTTTCATTATAATCATTATTATTTAAAATATGTGGAAGTCATTTTAAAATAAACAATCACCGGTCAAAGTAATTCTTCAAACTTATTTTGAAAATACAACTAGTTTCCCATATGTCAATACTCGGTGAATGATAAAATTTATCAATTCGGTCCATCTCCATCATGTTTATGGATTTTGAGCTTGAGGGACTTGTGTGGCACGTACCCTCTAAAATATATCTTCCAAAATATTAGAAAAATATCTTTAAAATATTTATAAATAATATTTCATGATATAATAATCGATTATCTTCATAAATATCTTTAAGTAACAAAATATGTTTAACATTATATTTGTTTATCCATTGGTCCAATAATCCTATAAATACACTATATCGGCAAGGAGTACTCACTCAATTCCTTCATTCTTTATTATTTTTATATAATCTACAATTTTCTTAAACTCTTACGGGCTTAAAAGTTGGAGAATCTTTTTTTACAAGTAATTATTTTTCTACTTCTCTTCAAATTTTGGAACTTTCTCGGTTAGGTTTTTAAGGACTTATTATCTACATCAAAGGTACTATATCCATAAGAACTTTGTTTGGAACTTTGTCTAAACATCATTTTTCGGATCTTAGTGATAATTCTAATTTATGCTGGTGGAGTATGGAAGAAAAAGATTTCACTTTTTTTTAATGGAAGAAAAATATTACACGATGAAGAATTTAAAGCTTCTTCTCAGAAAGTGGAGGAGACAAATTATAAAGATTTTGAAATATGATTGTTATTATGTTTTGGAGTATTATGATTGTATGTTTGATTATTTTGGCTGTGAGAAGTGGAGGTGATATCTAAAAATAGTTGATGTCATGTCAAAATATAAACACTAACATCATAAAAACATTGAATCCTTCTCTTTTATAATGTCAAATAAGTAAATAATTATATTCTTAACATTTGACTCATTGCACAACAATATGGGAAGAAGAAACAAAAGACGAATATTTGTACCCACGCCAGCAATATTATATTGTAGAAATAGAGGAAGAAGAAAAGAAAAGAAAACACCAATTTGAAACCCTAAAAACACGAGTTTGCATCGAAGAAAAAGAAAAAGAAAAACTAAGTAAACTCTAAACACCAACTCTAATTGTTTAAATAAAACAAATGAAGAATCTTTATAAATTTATTTATTTTTTTAATTTTAATATGGACTACTTGTTAGTAAAAACTTCTCTCATATCATCTAAAACAAACACAAAAGTACATTTTTTTTCTTAAAATATCAATAACAAAATTTGTCGATTTAAAACATAAATAATAAAAGGTACAAAAAAGAAAGAAAAAATGTACAAGTTCTAGTGGTAAAATGCATAAAAAGTAAAGATAAGAAAAAAAAAACTCATGTTCTTTTTAAACAAATTAATTTCAATTCCAACTTGAATTCTTTATCAATAGACATCTGCATGTCATGTCGTCACCAAATTAAACATTTCATAGATTTAATATTAAACGTATAACATATTTAATTTCAAAACATAAATAGAAAATTCGCTACATTAAAACGTAAACTATATTTAATTTTAAAACATAAATAATAGAATTCGCTAAATTAAAACTCTAATATGAAAAATTCTAAAGTCATATTTGTAAAATAAGTAATTAAAAGAAAAAAGTTCCCAAAAAAAATAAAATTGAAAGCATATATGCTGAATGTAAAAATATAAATATAGAGAAAAAGTGGGTTTTATTTAATATAAGTAAATATTATGTCTCACTTTACAAGACATAGTAAATGTTGGGTGAGAAATTTTGTTGAATTTATACGCATTATTGAAATGTGAATTAGTTTCACGATGGGTCCAAGATATTGACATTTATGAAAATTTTACGATTTTGCTCTTTCAAACAAAATATTCTCACTCCGTTGTCATCTTTGACAAAACATCACAATTTCAAACGGAAATGTACACGTTCTTATTTATTTATTTTATTAATATACTCACTTTTAATTTCAATATTTTATAATCTGAGTTTCAGTTTGTATTGCTTATGTTATTTCAAAAACAAACTCTCCAAGTCTGTTATCATATATTCATTTATGGGTTAAATATGTTTTTGGTCCCTTAACTTTCAGTGAATTTTGGAATTAGTCCATTTTGAAACTTTGAATCAATTTAGTCCTTCATCTTTTGAAATACGTGGATTTATTTTGAAAGCAACCAATGGGTGGATAGATAAAAGTTTTTCACAGAATTGCTCGTACTCTTGAATGAAATGCTTTCTAAGAGAAATATTCTACCCACTCGAAATTATGACGCCAAGAAAATTCTTTGTTTGATGAGTATGTAGTATAAAAGGATACATGCATGTCCTAGTGATTGCATATTATACAGAAAAGAAATTGAAGATTTAAAGAAATATCCAAAGTATGGGTCATCATTAGGGATGTCAAAAAAATCCGTACCCGTGGGTATCCGCGGATAAAACCCGCAACAGATAGGAAATGGATATTAAAAATGGATACCCGCTACTCGCGGGTACGAGTATTTTTGATACCCGCATGTTAACGGGGCGGGTATGGATATCATAGTATCCGTACCCGTGGATATCCGTACCCGCTAAACTTTAATTCAAAAAAACATCCTTATATATATATATATATATATATATATATATATATATCAGTAAAAAACATTATGAGTCTTTATTTAATAATGGTGGTCGGATTCTTACCCCACAACAGAGTAGATTACTTCCAGATACTGTGAAAGTATTGATGTGTCTCCAAGACCGGTTATGGACCAACATGGAAGGTAATGAAATTAACACTTTTACTTAGATATTTTAATTAAGTGATTGTTAGAAATTTTTAATAAACTTCTTATGTCTTCAGGCTCTTCTAGATTAAAATTGGACAACATGAAACTTTATACAATGTTACAAGAGGTGAACATTGATGAAGTTAGTAATTTCTTTAATATTTCATTCAAAAATAAACTACAATATAAATTGTTAGTGATTTTTTATTTTTTTATTTTTCAAGAATCAATCGGAGAAAGGGGACTTGTTGATCCAAGCACTAATTATGGTTAAATATTTATTTTTTAAAATATTTTTGTAAATACCCGCAGGTACCCGTGGATACCCGCAGATATGAAAAAAATAGGCGGGTACCCGCATAATGGATACCCGACGGATATGGGTACGGGTACGGGGCGAATATTTATCTAGCGGGTAGGGTACGGGGGAACTACTACCTGTACCCTACCCGCCCCGTTGACATCCCTAGTCATCATGTTACAAGCAGAAAAGAAACAATGAAGATAATGATTAAATAAAAAAGGAAGGATCTGCTTTGAAAGTAGCTTGGTACCTTCCGATTGTGTCTAGACTTAAGCTTTTGTTTGCAAATCCTAAAGATGCTAAAAACCTTAGTTGTCATGTAACTGAGAGAAAATGTGACAGATTGCTTCATCATCCAGCTAATTCAATGCAATGGAAAAATATTGATCAGGAATTTTCCAAGTTCGATCTAGAATGTAGAAATGTTTGGTTTGACTTAGTTACCAATGTAATGAATCCATTTGGTAACTTAAGTACAAACCACAGTTGTTGTTGTTGTTGTTATTGTTATAGAAGAAATCACTAGGAAGGTCACTGAACAACTTATGCGACAATTTGAGAATTATGGCATTTGTTCGCCATTAGATCCTCCACAGAACTAGAACCATTTGTACCTTCCACGGGTAAAATTAACAATATTTTTTCTATAAGTTATGAATTGAATAAAGGATATTTAATCAAATAATTGAATGACATTAATAATTCATTGACTTTAACAGGTAGAAGCAGAAAGGAGAGTTGTTCAACTTCACCCATACTATGGGATGACATGGATGACACTCATCCATGTTAGTTATATATTTCGGATGGTACAGGGAAGACACTAGTGGCTCGTGGAAAAGTATTTGAGGCAACCACAATTCTTCATGGTTAAGGTCACGGTAGAAGAGGTTCTCGTGCCATTTGCTTTAGTTCATGTACCAACAAATGAGGTATATACTGTGACACAAACATTCTAATGTTTCCTCGCCTGACCTAGAGATTTGGTTGATTCTGACCCCCCGGTACAAACTCTTAAACCCACCACAAACTAAATTTTTAAGTTTACATGTATATTATATTCAACCTTAAATTATATTCCATTTTAACTCAAATTGCATCGATATTGGAAGATCCTCAACCAAAGAAGATTCGTCTCTCTTTGGACGATCCTCTTGGTGCATTACTCCAACTTGCTGAAATCATAAATGATAAGCCGATGCAGGTTCCTTGGGATTCTAAAATTTTCGGGAGAGACCTTGAGATCCCACTTTACTTGTATTTCCAAGATGCCTTGGAGCTTGCATGAGGACGAGAGGAACTGAATATTACCATTATTCAATTATGGATGATGTAAGCCTTTAAGTCATTATATATAATTATTTGATTTATTTATCTATTTACTTATATCAAATCAATTTTATGTTTAGGTATCTATTTGGTGCTACTGAAACTAAGGGATTGAATGATCTATATGAATTTGTAGAACCCCAACTCACTCATAAAGGCAACAAGTTTGATGACACCAAAGCATATGTGACCAAATGCTTTAAACGCGGAAAATAAATTTATTTTGTCCCTTATGTTGCTGGGTAAGTCATTTTTGTAAACTTGTGAATATAATCTCTCATTTTAACGCATAACAATGAATTTATTTTCTTTTTACGGCTAAGGTAAAATGTCTTGCATCGTGTGCCCTCCAGGTTTGGTATTGCTATCCATATATTTTTATAGTTGTTTCATTTGATTTTCTTCCTTAATTAATTGTAAGGTTGTTCATATAATGTAGTGTAATAAACAAACTGGCTCTTATGAATGCGGTTACTATATAATGTAATGGATGACAACCATTGTGTGTGCTCGTATTACAACTAATTGGGAAATAGTAATATATATTTGAATTAAAATGAATACTTTGCAATATTATCTTTCTATATACTAACTTAAGTTAATGTCTTATTTTTCAGGCATTCAAGAGTACTGCAACAATTCTTGCGAAGTTCATAAAGTTTAGTAGGATAGCATGTGCCAAATTTATAATTCAAATGTACAATAGTATTGGTTAGGATATGTATTTGAATTGTGGATGATTTTCCAATTGTCTTTTAAATGTATTTGGATTGTGGATGATGTTATCTTTCATAAAATATTATGTTCTGATTTGTGCTGGTTTCTGAAAAAATATGCAGATTTAAATGTGGGAACGATGCCAAAAATACTTGTTGGTCTCTTGGCAAGCGTACCAAAAGTCAACTGTAGTATAATGATTTAAAGTAGGAGTGTTGAACCCACGAGGAACGGATTCAGTGAAAATTAATAATTATCTCAATCAGCATATGTATAAAGATTTTAATTTGACTTGACATTAACTATTGCATAAAATGAATACAATAAAAGCAGAAAAGTTTAGAAAAATACAGTAAAAGAAACTGGGATTGAATTTAATCTATCTCCCTTGTCTGTAATCTGGATGAATATAATATATAACATCTGAAAATACTAATATTGATGCACACTCAAAAATCATTTATACCGATCCCTTGTGTATAAAATTCATAAGATTAGTTCCTTGAATATTGATTCCTCACATATTCAACAAACTATCCAGCATTAGGATCGAGTGTTAAAAGCAATTGATATATTGAGATCTATTCCTAGCATCACAGTATATCAAGTATCATTGTTCAAATCAGATTTTCAAAAATACCTTCCTGTCAGATCTAAAAATCAAAATCAAAACATCTATTGATCAGATAGAAGTAAGCATTAAGAGCAGAACAATAATACCAATATTGAGTAAAACAGAAATGCTATATATAAATATCACCAGATTACTTCCAAGTTCGAGTAGATTACATTCAATCCCAAGGAAAGAGATTAGCCACTCATGGTAGCTATCAAAATCCTAAGAGCTAAAGAAGAAGAAGAAGAAAATGTGAACTCTGTAGCTCGTGGTCACATCTCTATCAAGTCTGCAGTTTTTCTCCCAAAATCTCTAGCTGATCTTCACTTCCTAATGCACGGAGAATTTATACCCACGAAGGTCTCGCTCAAGCTACCTGAGTCTCGCTTGAGCGAGACAGCATTCTTCATCCTAAAGAAAGCCTCTCGCTTGGGCAAGACGTGCTGAGGCCAACATCTCGCTTAGGCGAGCAAGAGTACTTCGAGCTGAAGAAGGGATCTCGCTTAGGCGAGATTGGCAGCATCTGATCTCGCTTGGGCGAGAATGGCGGCAAGAGAGGGTCTCCACTGCACGATCGCTCGCTTAAGCGAGGTCCTGCGTCGCTTAGGCGAGAATGGCGGCAGTGAATTTAGCTTAGGCGAGCATGCTTTGGTTTTGAGCGACTTTGACAACATTTCTTCCCTATTTTCTCTTTTTCTTGCTTTCTCCTTTGCTCCTTTTAAGTTCTTTCCTTTTTCTACTCTATTGTACCTGAAAATTTACCCAAAACAGGGATCAAGTGACTTCTTTTCAACAAAAACTTGGAAGCTCATTCTTTTCTAGATTTAGGGAGAATCAATCATGATATAAACACAAATGAAGAACATAAGTGCCCTTATTTCATATGAAAATTACTCATTTTTTGCACTTATCAACTCCCCCAACCTAGCATCTTGCTTGTCCTCAAGCAAAGTAATATGATGTTACAGCCAATCACAACTCTAATTCTGAAATTGGTTATTGAGAAATCATTTTCATAGTTCCTTACCAGACAACTTTTGCATTCAAAACCACATATTCAAAATCAGAAGCAGATGGTGAATCCAATTATCAAATAACATTAGGATAAGAGTGCAACCAATTTTTTAGGAAAACTAATTGTAAGAACAAGTGATACTAACCAAGGAAATTCTCTCTTAAATCTCACAGGCATGTGTCTCTCTCATTTTCCACTGAATTTCAACAAATCAAAATTGCTAGTCATTTTCAATCGAACCACAAACACACAATCAGCATGGATCTTAAGGTCTTTTCAAGGTTGTAATGAGGCTAGGCTTTCAAGAATAATGGTTTTTCAAGATTACCAAAAGCACAACTTAGAAAAGAGAGCATAGCTACAATTCAAACCCAATTCTACTCT
>Ga0214542_1001504_pt1 | contig 47825 bp, 49 predicted proteins | sample CNSS1metaG_FD_160096 | JGI IMG/M metagenome (GOLD analysis project Ga0214542, IMG submission 160096) | Root nodule microbial communities from cowpea collected in UCLA plant growth center, Los Angeles, California, USA - CNSS1 | ecosystem: Host-associated > Plants > Roots > Nodule | place: USA... | reverse complement strand
TATATATATATATATATATATATATATATATATATATGAGATAATATGACACATCTAATTTAAATCAATCATTTCAATAAATATGGTTCATTTTGTCAATCAAATTTTAGAATTATTGCATGAATTTTGATACCGTAATTCCACCAAAAGTGTATCAATAAATTATAGCAATTACTTTGTGATGACATTATGGATTCCTAGATTCCACAGGTGTTCTGTGTTTGAGGTTATTAAGTATGCTCTCTTCTACAATATATTATACCATCAAAGGTTATGAGAGTGAGGGTTTGAAACTAGAGATTAGTCCTTTTTTTCGCTATAGCTTTATGACATTATCCCTCCTTTTTTGCTGGAGATATTTGTAAATAATTGTCGATCTCCAACAAAAATTCATGGTTGGGTAGATCTATTGCAACAGTAGAAACACATTTTCTCCTCTCAAAAATGTCAAACTCTATGCCTTAAGATATGTCATGCCTCTGCCTCTTGCTCTAATTTGAATAAAATTTTTCCTTTTGTGTGTGGTACATTTGCACTTTTTTCTCTCTTTCAATTTTCTAAATGGAGTTTTGCTTTCTCTTTGTCTAATACCCTAGCTCACTTTTTTTTTTGCATAAATCTCGTGTTTTATGTTGCTCTGGACAAATTGTGGCGGTGGAGTTGTGATTGGAACTTGGAATTTGGACTCTAATTCATGCTTAGTGTGTTCGATTGGGAACTCCCCTGATATCTTTCCTTAGTTGTTCTTCCCCTACAATCCAATCCTCCATCCACAACCCCTCTTCCATCATCACAAAAAAGGAATACGAATTGCAGGAATAGGAAACACTACTCTTCGATGTCGACGATAATAAGAACAACAAGCTGATGAAACCCTAAGCCCAAACGCGTTCTTGAGCGCAATCCCATAGGTCATCCGCCTATTTTGCCATGGCGATCATTTTCTCGGTGTGTGCTTGCTCTTGTTCTACCTTGAGGTGTCCTTGGGTGGCATTGCAAAGTTATTTTCTTCAATTAGCATTTACTGTTTCTTGGGAGGTTAGAGTAGAAAATAACACCTGAGGTTTTAGATGTTGTTTTTCAGAAATCTTATATTGGAGGAATTGTTGTGGTGTAGAAATGGTGACAACCTCCTTTTCTCTTCAAGAACGTAAGCCATTAAACTCTAGTGTATTTTTTCTTCTCTTAATAAGCTAGCTCCCACCCATTAACTTTTCTAGTGTTGCACATGCAGCCTTTGAACATGTGGGGGAAAACTTCAAAATTAATGGAAGCTTGAATTCAATTGCTACACCAATGTTCATGATGAAGCCAATACACTACAAAACATTCCCCACCCATTCTCACTTTCCCTCTTCCGTATTTTTCATCTTGATTGAACATTTGTACTCTTTTTATAGCCAGGGTGAGGTCTAATCATAAATGGTTTATTTCTATTTTTGTTCTTATTCTACAAATGTCTAGGACATTAAGCCTCTTCTACATGGATAGTTTGCTAGTGTTGTTTCTGATATGGTTTTTGCATCTTAGGATCGTGATGGAAGTGTTGAATTTCAATGGGGAATGGAAACAAATGGATCCTTAATCTGTTCCGATGACCCTACAATCAATAAAGAGGGATGTGAACAAGCTTGTGAAAATTTTCCTCCCGATTAGTTTAGCTTTTCTAAGTTTCCATTCTATAAATGATCTCAACTTTCTACTTTCTGAATTCAGATAAACAAAAAGTGCACTCTTTGGAGACTCAAATGAACAAATCTAAGCTCGGATATAATAAACATTAACTAGTTTTAACTAATTTAACGAAACAACCTCTAAAATACTCTTATCTCAATAACTTTTCTTCCAAATGGAGACAATATTCTTATTTGAAACTAATTTCTCAGAATCAAACTCTTTCATCAATTAGCATGAAAGGAAGTTTATTAGGGAATGAAGTTATTTTCTTAAACGTGATTAAGAAAATTAAACAAGGTTAATTGACATTTAGAATTAGTATGAATTTGATAGGTATCCAGACTCAGACAAATATGTATAATCCATATATGATCTTATTATGGCTATTGTTCTTTCAATTGAATAAGAACAGTAACAACAAACGTTTACAACTTTAAAGGTCTTTCGAGAGGACCCATTCTCTCCCAAACTCCAACACTCCAAAACAATTAAAAAGCCTCCTTACCAATCCTAAAACATAGACTATTTATATTAGTCTGTTATACAATTATAACTGCAGGAGGTTATAACTGCCTCTCTGCTTTATTTCTCCTAGTGTAAACCTTGCCACTAAACCTATCAATACCCCCTCCATGAAGATTCACCTTGTCCTCAAGGTGAAAATCAGGGAACTCCTTGATGATGGTTGTTGCTATTTCCCAACTATTTTCACTGTTTGGAAGATGTCGCCATTGGATTAAAACTTCCATGTCGCCCTGACTATTAATTTGTGTATCCAACAGTGCTGCAGGGTAAACTTCTAATATCAACTCTTCCGTAAGCACTATGGGTAATGCCTGGACATAAGTGGCCGATTGGACCGCGCATTTGAGCAAGTATACATGAAAAACTGGGTGGATTCTGCTGTGATCAGGTAGAGCTAGCTTGTATGCAACCGTCCCCATGCGTTCGACAATTTGGAAAGGTTTGTAGAACCTAGGACTGAGCTTTTCATTTGGTCTGCGTGCTAAAGATTTCAATCTATAAGGCTGCAATTTAAGATAAACCCAATCACCTATTTGATACTCCACATCACGTCGATGTTTATTAGCCTGCACCCGATTTTTCTCTTGAGCTTTGCATAGGTTCCTTTTTAACTCTTGTAATAGGTCATCACGTTCATGTTGGAGTTGATTAACACTTTCGATTTTAGATGGAATGGTGGTGTCCTTTAAAAGTAATAAAGGGTTTTGTGCATATAGAGCTTTGAAAGGAGACATTTTTGTAGAGGCACTGTAATTTGTATTAAACCAAAATCCAGCCCATGGCAATCATTGTCGCCACTTCCGTGATTGAGAACCTGTCATACAACAGAGGTAGGTCTCTAAACAGCAATTAATAACCTCTGTTTGGCCATCGGATTGAGGATGGTAAGTTGTACTGTATTTAAGTTTGGTGGCGGCATGTCTAAATAATTCTCGCCAGAACTTACTTAAGAATAATTTGTCCCGATCAGAAACTATGGTGGAAGGAAATCCATGTAGTTTGACAACTTCGTTAATGAATAATTGAGCTACCTCAATTGTTGTGAAAGGGTGAGCCAGGGCAAAGAAATGAGCATATTTGGTGAATCTGTCCACCACCACCAGAATAGTGTCTTTTCGCTGTACTTTGGGTAACCTTCCAATAAAGTCCATAGAGATGTCAGACCAAACTTGGGTGGGAATTGGTAATGGCTGTAAAAGTCCAGCAAGTGCTAATGTTTCTGTTTTGTTGCATTGACATATCTCACATTGCATTACAAACTCCTTAATGTCTCTTCTCATCCCTTCCTAATAGACTACACCTGCTATCCTCTTAAAAGTGCGAAAGTACCCGCTGTGGCCCCCTAAAGGAGATTCATGTAGCTCCTTAATGAGGCAAGGTATGTGAGAATACTTAGGTAGCACCAATTTCCCTTGATAGAATAATCTCCCTTTCCTTAACTCATAACCTTCCCAAGCTTTAGAATTCACCAATAATTCTTGGATTAAAGAAATCAATTTAACATCCTATTGAATTTCTTCCTCCCAATTCTCCTATTCATCAGTTTGGAACATAGACACAGCCCTAAAATACTCTCTTCTGGATAATGCATCAGCCACTTGATTCTCTTTGCCTCATCGGAAACGAATTTCGAAATCATACCCAATGAGTTTGGAAGCCCATTTAAACTGTTCTTCTGTCAATATCCTCTGCTCAGTGAGAAACTTTAAACTTTTTTTGTCTGTAATGATAGTAAAATGGCTACCCATTAGGTAGTGTTTCCATTTTTGGATTGCTGAACTATTACCATTAACTCCCTTTCATACACAGACTTTCGTTGGCCTCTGTCTAACAAAGCTTGGCTCCAAAAAGCAAGGGGGGTCTACCCTCCTGTAACAACACAACCCCCAAACCTTTGCTAGAGGCATCTGTCTCCAAGGTGAAGGATTTAGTAAAATTTGGTACTGCCAATACGGGCAATTGGGAAACCGCACCTTTAAGATTGTTAAACGCCTGTTGAGTTGTTACAAACCATAGAAATCCCTCCTTAGTCAATAATTGCGTAAGAGGTTTGGCAATCTTACCATACCCTTGCACAAATCTTCTATAATAGCCGGTTAGCCCCAAAAATCCTCTAAAAGCCTTAGCATCCTTAGGAACAGGCCAATTCCATATAGCTTTAACCTTCTTTGGATATGCAGCCACACCTTCCTTGGAAATTATATGGCCTAGATATTCCAAACTCAACTGTCCAAAACTGCACTTCTTTTGGTTGAGTTTCAATTTATGTTGCTGCAATACTTGTAGGACTTCCTGTAAATGTTCCACATGCTTGTCCATAGTAGGGTTGTATATTAAAATGTCATTAAAGAAGACGAGCATAAACTTCCTTAAAAATGGTTTAAGGATATGGTTCATCAAAGACTGAAAGGTGGCTGGAGCATTAGTTAGCCCAAAGGGCATGACTAGAAACTTGTAATGGTCGTCATGAGTGCGAAAGGCCATCTTCTCAATGTTACCTTTTCACATGAGAATCTGATGATATTCAGATTTTAAATCCAATTTGGAGAAAGTAGTTGCCCCAACCAATGCATCTAGCAATTCTTCTATAATAGGAATAAGGAATTTGTTTGGAATCGTTATTTTATTAAGTGCCCTATAGTCCACACAAAACCTCCACCCTCCACTTTCTTTTTTACCAATATGATTGGGCTTGAATAAGGACTGATACTGGACCTGATGATCCAAGCTTGCACCATCTCTTGCATCAGTCTCTCGATCTCATTCTTTTGGTGGTGCAAGTACTTGTAGGGCTTGAGGTTAGGAATATAACCACCTTCTTGAATATGGATGGCATGATCATAGGTGCGGCTAGGAGGTAGGCCAACTAGATCATGGAAAACTTCTTCATTCCCTTTTAATATTTCCATTATTTCTGTAGGAACCTTGATGCCTGATGCCTCTTGGTCCTGGTCCCATGTAATGAAATAACATGCTTCTTCATTGTTCAAATCATGCAACATGGATTTGAAAGAAGATTCTAATTTAGAAAGTGTGGATCACCCACCAAAATTTTCTCCGTCTCACCCTTACGAATTGTCAACCTCAAATTCCTAAAATCGGCTCTCACCTCGCCAAGAGATGCTAACCATTCCAACCCTAAAACCATATCAGCACCACCTACTACAAAAACAAAAAAATCTTGTTGAATTTTCAGGCCCTGTAAATCCAAAATGAACCCTTTACACTTCCTTTGGCATTGTACCTTGTGCCCATCTCCCACCTCGACCACGTAAGGCCGAGTTTGCTCCTGTTGTAGTCTACATTTAGATATTAATTCATGTGACATGAAATTATGGGAAGCACCACAGTCTAATAAAACCATCACGTCCTCTTTCCTAATTGATCCCAAGAGTTTCTAAGACTTCTTAGTAGTAAGGCCAGCCATGGTACATATTGATAATTGCAAGGTTTGTCCTTCTTCCTCCAATTCTTGTTCCTGATTGGAATTCTTGTCTGGCAAGTCGTCCAATCCTGATAATTCCTCTTCCGACATAAGCAACATGTGTAGTTGTTTATTTTTGTACATATGGTTAGGGCCGAGTTTTTCATCGCAACGAAAACATAACCCTCTTTTGATTTTATCTTGCAACTCTTCTTGTGTTAATTTTCGAAAAGGAGTCCCTCTTGGCCGCTGCATTCCCGAGGTACTGCTACTTGTACTCGCAACTTCACTACCCTCCCCTCTTCCTTTATTGGAGCCATCCAGAACTACTAAATTTCCTCCTTCATTGGAATAACTTTTGGTTACCGAAAAAGGTTTGTAAGTGTTGTTGGTTTTGTTAACCACTGGTGGTATTGGTTTTGTTGTCACCCTTATCTTTTCTTCCACCATTTGGGCCTTCATCATTAACTCAGCCAGATTTGCAGGTTCATACAGTTTTACCTCTGCCTTGACCTCTTCCTTTAATCCATTCAAGAAAATACCGACCAAGTAATCTTGGTTAATTCCCTTCATGAAACTGGCATACTGTTCGAATTTCTCAATGTAATCCTCCACACATCCTGTTTGTCTTAACCCAATCAGAATTTCAAAAGGGTTTTTTAACAAAATCGGTTGGAATCTACGCATCACAGCTACCTTGAATGCATCCCACTTTGGATTAGGGTTGCATGTTTCCCACCATTGGAACCAATTCAATGCTTTTCCTTCTAAAGCAATCATAACAACCCTCATTTTTTTCTCATCACTGACTTCTTTTAATTTTAAATACCTTTCTAGCCTATTAATCCACCCATAAGCCTTTTCTCCAGCAAATACTGAAATATCCAATTTTCTCGATGTGGAGGAGAACCCAGATTGCCCTATCACGCCCTCATCGTCCCCTATTTTTCCTTCATTGACCATAGAATTGTCATCAGAAGTTTTGTCCTTAACTGAAAGCTTTTCCACCACTACCGTAAGCCCCTTAATCATGTCTTCTAGTCTTTGAAACCGCTCATGCTGTTCATTTTCATTCTTGCCCTAATCTTGAACCAAATCTTGAATCATCCTTTCCAGCCCATCAATTCTTGACTCCATTCTTGTATTCACCATGCCTTATTCGTCACTACTCCATAAAACCAAGATCGCTGCTCCTGATACCAATTGATAGGTATCTAGACTCAAACAGATATGTATAATCCCTGTATGATCTTATTATGGCTATTGTTCTTTCAATTGAATAAGAACAGTAACAAAAAACGTTTACAACTTTAAAGGTCTTTCGAGAGGACCCCTTCTCTCCCAAACTCCAACACTCGAAAATAATTAAAAAGCCTCCCTACCAATCCTAAAACACAGACTATTTATATTAGTCTGCTATACAATTATAATTGCAGGGGGTTATAACTGCCTCTCTACTTTATTTCTCCTAGTGTAGACCTTGCCATTAAACCTATCATAATTGGATAACCTTTTTTCTTTATTTGGGCTTTGATAGAGTATACACTTAACATCAAAGTATAAGACTTAATGAATTGCTCTTTCCAACATCATTATTGCTCCCAAGTAGGCAGATTGTATTGTGATTTTCATTTACTTCTTGAATTTGAATGCAGGGTGCATTTTCATCAATGGAAGTGGGTTGAAAAGCTTTGTTCATCCACTGCACAAAGTTCAAGCTATAGTGCATGAAGATGATAATGGAAATATCTCGTGTGTATATTTTTAGGCGGATTTGTACACATAGATTTAAATCAAGATTGATAGTTGAAGAATCTTATTAAACTTTCATTATGTTTAACTTTATAATTATAAGAAAAAAGATATTGTAAGATTTCACTAGTTTGAACATTTAAACTTTATTATTTACCTTGAACTTATAGAGAATGTTCCTTGTTTTTGGGAATGTTACATCTAGTTATAAACAAATGTCAAAATGTTAGAATTTTGTTTTTTATATCATATGTTCTAGGAATTATATGCATTAAAAAGTGTAACAAATAAAATTAAGGGAATTTGCAACATAAGTAAAAACATTAATAAATAATGAATTGCATTGTAGGGATACACTAAAATGTGTTGACAAAAGGAAGAAAATGAACATCTTCCTTCAATAAGGAGTTTTGATGATGATGATGACTTATAAAGAAGTATGGAAAACTTGATGATGATGCATGAAAAATGTTGAAGACTTAAAATAATGTTTGGATTCAAGAGATACATTGAAGACTAGTACATTTTATATTTAAAGTTCTTATTGTAATAGGCTTAACTTTCTCTAGTTAGTTGTAAGATTGTTAGAGCAATAGCCAGCTCGGAACTCCTTTGAGAAAAACTAAATTTTTGCAAAAATTGGTGTGGTAATAGATTACCAACTTATGATAACCAACTCAAAATTTTATTTTTCAAAAATCCACTTAAGATAATCGATTACCATGGATGGTAATCGATTACCACTGGCAGTTATAACTTGGCTCTTCAAAAACGACTTGAAATAATCGATTACCATTTCTGGTAATCGATTACCACTAGCAGTTATAAAATTATTTGTTCAAAAATGTAGATGAGATAATCGATTGCCATTTTGGGGAATCGATTACTACTTCAAAACTTTGTTTTTGAAAACCACTAGAATAATCAATTATCTTAAGTGGTAATCGATTATCTATGGCAGGTGTGACTTAACTTTTCATATTCTTAACCTAATTTCTAAGTAGGCTTCTATAAATAGAGTGGTAGACTTTCATTATCAAAAACAGGAGTTAGAGAAGTCTGAGTACTTAAGAACTATGTGTGGGAAGGCTTTGAAAAACCTAGTGTGGGTAGAGCGATAACTTTCATCAAGTGGGATCTTGACTGATTGAGTGTTGTTGTTGTTGCTAGGAGAAGCCAATCATCCTTTGTGTGATTCAATGGAGGTGTTCATTCCTTGTGTGACTCAAGGAAGGTGTTTTCATCCCTTGTGGATTTCAAGGGAGGTGTCTTCATCTCTTGTGTGATTCAAGAAAGGTGGTTTCTAAACCTTTACTCTTTTATAATCTGTTTATACTCTGATTATTATAGTATTGAGTTAATCTCTTTGTTTAAGAGATTAAGAACTGGACATATGGTCTTTTGATCTAAACCAGTATAAATATCAATGTTTATCTTCTTCCCCAAACTCTTTATTTATTTGCACTTGCATTTAAAGTAATTGTGACTTTAAGTTAATCATTAAAATTTTGAGAAAATTTTTAAATCTGTTAAGTTTTATCAAAATCCAATTTACCCCCCTCTTGGTTTTTGACCATTGTCTAGTCATTCCGCTGCGCGATACCAACAAAATGGGCTTTTAGTATTGTCATTCAGTATAAAGGATTTAAAAATGTTGATAGCTAGTAGAGGTTTGCAAAAATCCCGCACGATACTAAAGGTTCCAAAATATTCGATAAATAACAGGGGTCCAAAACCTCGGGTAAATACCCGAGGTTCCAAAACCATAAATACCAGGGTTCCAAACTGCCGATAAATACTAGGGATTCCTGAATTATTGGTAAATAATAGGGGTTCGAAAACTGCCAGTAAATACCCAGGGTTCAAAAACTGCCAATAAATGCCCAAGGTTCTAAAACTGTCGGTAAATACCGAAGGTTTCAAACTGTCGGTAAACACCAAGGTTTCAAAACCGCTTTTAAGTACTCATTTACCATGGGTTAGTAAAAACCACTCGTAATCTGCTAATGACGCTAGTTTTTCTACGATAAAAGCAAATTGCGTGTATTCAAAACCATCAGTAATCTGTTCAAACCCCTAGAAATACCAAAAATAATGCCTGATAAAAATTGTTTTTCTTGTGCTTGATCTCATGCTTCAAAATATCTAAAGAAGTAAATTTGTATTGTTTTTATTTTCATGAGTATCTTCCCTTTTATCACTTTTAAAAAATGAATTTGTTATTTTAGTCTTCATCAATATACCTTTTTTTTAAGTTTAATACTAAAAATAATTTATCAGAATCTAATCAAAAATTAAGAGACATAATTACTAGGTTAAAATACCTTTTTGGTCCTAATTTTCGTCAAGTTTTGTCAAATTAGTCCTAATTTTGTTTTTGTGCTCAAATAGGTCCCAATTTTCGTCAATTTTGTTCAATTTAGTCTTTTTTTGCTAACACCATTTAAATTATTAACGACCATGAACAGTGACTACCACATGTCACTTGGTGTTTTTTTTTTATTTTTTAAATGTCCACGTTTCAACCCAACAGTAGTGTGCCATATGTCATAGTCAATGTTTTATATTCAATTTAGTCCCTATATTTGTTATTTTTGTTCAATTGACTCCTAATTTTGTTTAAAATTGAGCAATTTTGTCTCTCTCAAAATTGAGACCAAATTTAATTTTTATATAAAAGTTATAATCATGTGAATTTTAATATATTTAATAAGAAATGTGAATTTTAATATAAAAATTAAATTTGGTCTCATGCGTCATGGATTTTTCAGATTTAGAGAGACATTATTTGCTTGGCTCAAGATCAAATGACAATCACAACCTATTACACAAAGTTAAACAAATTATAGGATGAGTTATACTCCTATAATAATGCAACCTGCATTTGTGGAGCAGATAATAAAAGGCATAAATTGATGAAGCTTCTTATAGGGTTGAATGACTCTTATAATGCTATTTTTATCCAACTTCTCTTAATGAATCCATTGCTTGATGTACACAGGTTGGTTCTTACATCCTTCAAGAAGAAAAACAACAACATTTGGGCACCACACGTGACACAATAGAAGCTTTAGCCAAGTTTGTTCAAAAGAATGAACCAACATACCTTGTTGTTCGATGCAAACAAGGTCCTCCTTCTCGTTTAAATTCATCTAATAAAAAGTTATCACATTGTTCTCATTGTGATAGAGATCATCATACAAAAGAAACATGCTGGAAGCTACACGATTATCCTCCTAAACACCCAAGGCATGGAGTTACCCAAAATGCTTATTCTAAGCCCAATGGGAATAGTCCATTTTCAGCCAATAATGTCACAACGACTCTTATGATGTAACAGTTGTATTCTAAGCCACAATGAATGGATTAACTGAACCAGAACTTCAACTAATGTTGTCTATTATGCAAGGTAATGCAACATCTCCGTCAACTAATCCTAAGGTCAACAACACTAATGTTCCTTCAGGTTTGTCACCACCCAAACTTATAATTGATAGTGGGGCCACCGATCACATTATTTCTTCACCAACCTTTCTTGTCAACGGTAAAGAAAACACTTCTTTACCACCAGTTGTTATGCCAAATGGTAACCAGGCCCCTATTATCTTTATTGGAACTTTACCTTTAAGTCCAATTGTTTCTTTAACAAATGTGCTTGGGGTACCATCTTGCAAAGTAGATTTGATGTCAATAAGTCGTATCACAAAAAGATTTAAATTGTTTAGTAACTTTTTTCCTTCTTGGTGTATTTTACAAGATTTGATGACGAGAATGAAAATAGGTTTGAGTAAGCAATAAGGTGGACTCTATTACTTGATTGCAATGACATCAAATAAGTCATACACTCTCATTCCATCACTCACAACCCATGTCACCAAGTCATCTCCTCCTTCAAACACTTCTACTACCTTGTGGCATCAACAAGTAGGACATCAATCTCCATCTAGATTAGATTTCATGGCTAAAACTTTGTTAAACCTTTCTTTAGAGTCAAATAAAATTTGTGATGTTTGTACTCTTGCAAAACAGACACACCTTCCTTTTCCAAATAGCTCAATTTTTTCCATTAAACCTTTTGAATTACTTCATTGTGATATTTCGGGACCATATAAAGTTCCTTCTCTTTCTTGTGCACGGTATCATTTTGATTATTAGGGATGATTTTTCTCGCTTCACTTGGATTTTTTTCATGCATCATAAAAGTGAAACCCAACATATCCTTAAAAAATTTCTTCTCCTTTGTCAAAACCCATTTTAATACCAATATAGCCAATATTCGGGTTAACAATGGAAGATAATTTCTTTTTTGTGCGAGATTTTTTTATACAACAAGGAACAACTTACCAATAGTTTTGCACTTACACACCACAACAAATAGAGTTGTCAAGCATAAACATAGACATATCCTTGAGTTAGCACATGCTCTTCGTTTTCAAGTTATTCTTGTTTACACTTTCGAGCAAAATGTGTTTCCCCTACTATCCATATTATTAACAGGTTGGCTATGGCTTTTTTATCACGTCAGACACCTTTTTGAGCGCCTACATGGTAAAATCCCTTCTTATTCACACATTCGAGTTTTTGGAAGTCTTGCTTATGCTACTAATGTTCATGTTTCTTATAAGTTTTTTCCTCGTACTCAAAAATGTATTTTTTTTTGTTATCCTCTTATCCAAAACGCCTATAAGTTATATGATCTCGAAACTCACCAAGTTTTCACTAGTTGTGATGTTGTCTTTCATGAGGATATTTTTTTTGTATGAATCCATTGACACTTCTTTCACCACAATAGACCCTGTCATACCTAATATTGTCCCAGATAATCCTCCGTGTGTGGCTCTTCCATATACTCCACCACCACCTACAGAAAACAAAATTAGGCCTCCCACTAATTCGCCCCATGTGGTTCCCTTGCGTCATTCTCAACGATCTCATGGTCCTCCCGTAGCTTTATGAGATTATATTTGTAATCAGGTAGTATCCCTTGGCCCATTGTCATCCTCCTCATCTTTTCCAAATAAAGGTACATGATATCCTCTCTACAATTTTATCCTTTATGATCGTTATACCCCTCAACATCGGACCTTTATTGCTACTATTACTAATGATATTGAACCTTCATGTTATAAACAAGTTATTTCTCACCTATGCGTTACACATACTAAGCAGATTCATGCATGCTCCATTCAAGCCTTATATGAAAGTTGTAATGCGTGTGCGAAGATATTTAAAGAATAATATCTCCTTGTTCACCAAATTTCATAATTTTTCTAGAAGGGGAACTATTTTTTTTATTTTTTTTTACTTACCGAGTTTGTGTAAAATCGGGGAAAATGGAAAAGCACATGTAGACTCTGAATTTCGACCTCGTTTTTTCCAGTCCACTACTTAACAATATGAGGAACCTCCCCACCAAATTTCATTTAGTTTGGCCATGGTCTTAAATTTGACAAATTTTGGCACCAAGCTATGTAGTCGCGGTGCACCGACCAACTTGGTCAAGTGCAAAATCCATCCAATTCAAACTTTTGTGCTCATTTGGGGACATTTGTAGGCCTTTCTAACCTTCACATCTCAAAAACCACGAATTTCATTTTTTCACAAAACTCCCCACCAAGCCATCTAGTTATGCCGTGGTGCATCGACCAACTTGGCCATGTGCAAAACCCACCGAACTCAAAACTTTCGTGCACCAAGAATTTTATGGTATTCATTTGGTGACATTTGTAGGCCATTACCACCCTCACATCTCAAAAACCACGAATTTCATTTTTTTTACAAAACACCTCACCAAGCCATCTAGCAATGCCGTGGTGTACCGACCAACTTGGCCATGTGCAAAACCCACCGAACTCAAAACTTTCGTGCACCAAGAATTTCATGGTATTCATTTGGGGACATTTGTAGGCCATTCCAACCCTCACATCTCAAAAACCACGAATTTCAATTTTTCACAAACTCTCCACCAAGCCATCTAGCTATGCCGTGGTGCACCGACCAACTTGGCCATGTGCAAAACCCACCGAACTCAAAACTTTTGTGCACCAAGAATTTTATGGTATTCTTTTGGGGACATTTGTAGGCCATTCCAACCCTCACATCTCAAAAACCACGAATCTCAATTTTTCACAAAACTCTCCACCAAGCCATCTAGCTATGCCATGGTGCACCGACCAACTTGACCATGTGCAAAACCCACCGAACTCAAAACTTTCGTGCACCAAGAATTTTATGGTATTCTTTTGGGGACATTTGTAGGCCATTCCCACCCTCACATCTCAAAAACCACGAATTTCATTTTTTCACATAACACCCTACCAAGCCATCTAGCAATGTCGTGGTGCACCGTCCAACTTGGCCATGTGCAAAACCCACCGAACTCAAAACTTTCGTGCACCAAGACTTTCATGGTATTCATTTGGCGACATTTGTAGGTCATTCCAACCTTCACATCTCAAAAACCACGAATTTCATTTTTTCACAAAACACTTCATGTCAAGGTTTTCTTTTTCCTTCACAAAATGATTTTTCTTTGCGCGCTTTCTGTGATTTAGTTTAGGGAGGTTGCCCTATATCCCAAAAATCAACTACAAGTTATTATGTTTTTTTGGGATCCTCCCTCATCTTTTAGCGAATAAAGAGGCAGAAAACAATTTCTCTATCCTCAGCAGAAGCTGAATGTAGAGCATTGACTAGTACTTTTGTGAGTTGACTTTGTTACGATCATTGTTGAAAGATTTACGGATATTGCATCCTAAATCGACATTTTTGAATTGTGACAATAAAGTCACCTTACACATTGCAGCTAACCCAGTATTTCAGGAAAAAACTAGACACATAGAGATGGATTGCCACTTCATTCGTGATAAGATTCAAGATGGTTCAATTTCAACAAAATATGTACCTTCTGCTGAACAAATTGTTGATGCATTCACTAAACCACTAGGAAAATAAGCTTTCTCTATCATGAAGCGCAAGTTGGGAGTTCTTGATATTCACTCTCCAACTTGAGGGGAAGTGTTAGAAATTAAATCATAAAAAAATATTTTAATTATTAAAATAGTTGAATTATAGAAATAATTTTGCACGTTTTTGCATTATTATAGGAATAATAGCGTAACAGTAGAGATTTTTGATACAATATAACACAAAATTCCTTTTGTTTGTTTCCTTTACAACATGACCTCTTATAACACTACTAAGATCTGCCCCATGCTATTGTAGTTTGAGGCCCCTGTAACAGGACTAAGATCTGCCTTAGGCTATTGTACTTTAAGAGGCTTGCATAACATATCACAAATACGCCTCATAAATCTAATCTTATTTGTGTCTTCCTTGGCTTTTTACAACAACCTAAACTTTCCACTTGGTCACTTCTTAACTTATTAGGAAACCCTCGATTCACACAAACATGACCTCGAATGGACCACATGATCCTTTGAAAGTTCAGAACTCCTTTGTGAACAAGAACCTATAGAAACCACCAGTTGTACCCATACACCTTCACTAAACTGACTTAACACTCCATCCAATGAAATTAACAGTTTTCCCTTCACCCGGTTGTTAACCTTCAATTATACCTCATTAATAACTCTTTTAAGTTAAAAAAATGATGAAAGAAAAATCTCATAAAAGATATAATATTTATATTTTGCTTGCCATATTCTTGAATAAAATTCCTTAAAAAATTGTGATAAAGGTCATTATGAGTGATAAAGGTCGTACCCCACCAAATTAAAACACTTAAAATGCAGTATGTGACAGTTGAACCAAGTCGTCTCCCAACGACCAATGTTCTTGTTCAGAGCCTCAATTTCCAAATGAACACAACACAATAACACAGGGGGAGTTTGGCAGACAGATTCAGAATGCTAATCAACAGATTAAATTGAATGCGACAGTGATTAAAATTGTATTGACATCCTTAATTCAAACACAATTTCACTTATCATAGGCCACCAAATTAACACCTCTGCTTTCTCTCAATCCACTAGATAATAATCCACTAAGCGAAAATTACAATCTAGCTTCATTATGCAATTAAGCAATGCATACATCCTTAAATTCGTGACAGCCAAGCTACATACATTAAGTATGAACATAACTTAACCCAAACACATGCAATTACTTTGTAAATTAAGCACAAATAGATTCATCACATGCATTCCCGAATTCAGAACAAAGAGACGTGGCAGATTTTACAAAACAAGCACAACCTCAAAGCTTCATTGCATTTTTCATCAAGGAGTCAATACACGAATTTAGCTAGACATGAAAAATGGAGCAAAAAAACTCTTCAAATCTGGAATCACAAAAACAGAACCGAAAACCCTAGCTTATGAATTCTTAAAACGCAAATCAAGAGAAAAAGAGAGATTTTAAAGCTCCAAAGGAATGTAAAACGGTGTTGTCATATATAAATACGAAAACCCCATTAATGGGTGTTGTTCCAAGTCTATAAAACTCACAAAATGAGCTGCCCAAGATAGAAAACGAAATCAAAACGCAAAACCCTCAATGGGTGTTGTCAAATGTGCATAAAAACGGTAAAAACTAGGCAAAAACGTGAAAAATCGCAAGAAGCACTTCCATGGAAGCTTGGAGCCCAAAAAATGGTGGATGGAGAAAATGGGGGAGAAGAAGATGAAGTGTGCGGCTCCTTGCATGCATCCAGACCTAATTTCGTGGTCCCATCACCCCTACCACTCATATTTACAAAAATGTCATTATGAGCTGCAGAATTACAAAAATGCCATTCTTGGGCCTCTAATGTTGGCCCATTCACTCAGATGATGTGGAAATGATTTGGCAACGATGGGGCGACTCTCTTCAACTGAACATTGATGTCCAAGCTCCAAAATTGCTTCACCCAAATATCTAAAAATAATTAAAAACGAAAATTAGGCCAAATAATGTGAAATTAGTCCAAATTCGGAACAATGACCCAATAAAGCCCAACAGATGAAAAACACTCTAAAGATGAACAATTAAGCACTAAAACACTGTCAAATGGGTACACAAGGGCTAGTGGAATGGAAGAAAATAATGATTCATCAATGATTTATGAGAAAAAGAAAAACGCATTTTCAATATTTCAAAGTGTGGAGGTGTCTTGAAAAGGTTAATATACCTCTTAATAAAAAAAAAGAAAAATTCTTGAATATTTATTCTGAAGTGAGTGAAATTTCCTATAATACTATTATGGAATCTAGAAATGTTTCATGATAAATTGACTAAAACTGATTGTGATACCTCTAGTATTGTTTTGCCATCTTGTGATAATATTATGTGTGATTCTTCCCTTTGTGGCATTCAATGTGTGAAACTTCTTGAAATTATTGAATGATATACTAATGTAAATTGCATTTTGATTCTAACGACACAAAATCAACTATTCGTATTATATTTTTCTTTAGGTGGAGGTGCAATATCATGAAAATTTTCTAAACAAATTGTTATTTCATGATCTACCATGGAAGCTGAGATTTTTGCTTTAGATACTGCTATTGCTGAAGCATAATTTCTTAAGAATTTTCTACGACACGAGGTGTATTATAAATTGTGGAATAATAATGTTGTTGTATGTGCATTTTTATGCTTATTTTCTAAAATTACATCTTAATAAACCCAATGAAAATTATTATAGGGGTATGAGTCCCAAACCAGAAGGTTTACCTAGTGAACTTTAATAAAAATGTGAATTTTAATAAAAATGTGTCTTTTAATAAAAATGTGATCCTAAGAATTCCAAAAATATTTAATAAAAGTGTGAATTTTAATAAAATTATCAATATAACATTTATAAAATAATTAAATTTGATTTCAAGTTGGAGAGAAACAAAATCGATTTATTTAAAAAAAATGGGAATGAATTGAGTAAAATAACAAATACATGAACCAAATTGAATATAAGACACTAACACATGGCACAAACATCGACACATGGCATAATGTTGACTTGACACATGGACGATATTCTTAATTAAAAATTAAAAAATCACGAATCGACATGTGACAAATAATGTTCACTTGTTAACTATTTAAACATAATTACCAAAAATAATTAAATTGAACAAAATTGACGAAAATTGGGACCTGATTGAACAAAAAAATATTATGACTGAGTTGACAAAACTCAACAAAAACAGAGACTAAATTAGTATTTAATCCTAAAGTAAAATTTTATTTGTTCTATAGATTCTTTCTTTCTCTTATTATTTTTTTCTTAAGATTTTGTTATCAATTTTAGTGGATAAGTCGAGAAAATCGACCATCTTTTTTTAACATTATTTCTCGAGGATTTAGTCTTGATTGATTTCCTATTGTTGTTCATAACTAAATCTAGTCTATGTAAGTTATTTTTCCACATGATCAGCAAACACTTATTTTTCAATCTAACTAGGGTGTTTACACGTTTAAGTATCAATGAGGAAAATTAGTTCGACGCAAAGTTTGCTAATTTCATGCACCAATTTCACTCAAACACTTAATGAATTCGTTCTCTCTCTTACTTGGATCTTAATGAGATTTTGTGCATAACAAATTTGTACTTTGCTTCTTTTGTTTTTTTATGATAATGATGGAGATGGAAACACAATTACAATGAATGAAACGTAATTTACAGATGGTAATAGTCCAAAGTGGTAGGTATGGTGATAGAAGAAGTTGCAATAAAATAATAAAAACACTAAAATAAATTGCAGAAGTAAAGGAACTTGTAACATAAATCAACGAAAGGGGTGACCCAAATTGCAACAATGATAAGTGTATAGTTTACTTAATGTTTCATATGACTTTGACAATTATCATGTGTAAAATTTACATATTTCTTTGTAAAAAATGCCCCTTTTACTCTAACTTACAAAGTGAAGAATAGAGAAGTAAGAAAATGAGAATTTTAATGTGTTTGTGATATTTTTGTAGATATTTTTAAGGAATTTAAGTGTATGGCATTCAGCCCCAAAGTTGACGTTGAGCACCGAAAGGTAATTTAGTAAATATTCAAATGTAAGCCCTATAGTTGAGCAATGACATTGGTACTAAGCCTCAAAGAAGTTCACTCCAAAGAAATTTGAAGCACCAGAATTGGTACCTAAGCTTTAGAGGAAACCCTCCAAGGTAGGAAAACTCCATTGTTGACCATCAAACCAAAGGCTCAAGCTAGGACAAAACCCACCTAGGGAGAAAATATCAAGAGCAGACCAACACTTTTGGAGTTGGAGCTACGCTTTAATTTCTATAAAAGTAGAGTCTTTTCTATTATTTGTATGTTGATTTTCCAATTCAGTTCTAGGATATTTTAGACACTTTTGGAATACATTTTAAGAGAACTATGGGAGTGGGAACACAACTCTAATTGCTTATACTTGAATTCATTATCATGAGCAACTAGGCCTTGTCTTGTTGGGATTGAATTTATTCCAATATATGTTATGTTTTTTTTTACGTGTTAGTTATTTGATTTTTTGCTTATCGCTTTGATGAATTTATCACTCACTTTACCTCATTAACTTAAATTGTGTGGAAACTAGTTTAAATTTAGATTCAATCAAATTTCCTAATGTTACTAGATTTTATGAATAGATTTATCTGCTATAGCTAAATATAGAGTCATGTTCTTAATGCAAGGAATAATTCAATCAAGGTTGAGGAATCACACGAATATGATGACCTTAGGTCCTAAATGTGAGGAATGAATTTAGGATTACCATAAAGAGCACCTTTAAGAACACTAAAGTGAATATAACTTATAAATGGGTAGATAATAATGTTATAGAAGAAGATTAATCAAGTTCAATCTCAACATTCTTATCAGCATCAACTACTTTATTCCTTAAGCAAATCTTTGCTTTCAAATTTGTTAACTCTTATTGTTGTTTCATTACAAATTCAAATAGATCATAGGTTACTATTTAACCAAATTCTTATAAATACGACTTTATTATACTACAATTGAACCTAATGCACTTGTTGGATAAATTAAATTCGTCTCAGATTATCAACAAATCTTTGACGTCGTTGTTGTGAGGTTTTGCAATAACATAAATCAGTAACTTGTAATAAGTTTGAATTTGTTGAAAATATGTGCATACATGTGCACTTTTAGGTTTATTTCAAAATTACTCTACTATACTCACTTGGTATTGAGTAGGATCTTCTATGCCAAGAAAAATACAATAGGAAAAATAAATATTTTATTAAAAGAAATTTAATAACTTTATTAAAATAAAAAATTAAAGTATAAAATATTTTAATTATTATATTAAATAAAGTACTTAAAAAATAAATTACAACTAATTCAAATATTATATGTTTTAATATTTTAAAAGTGCAATTTTTTATATAAATTAAAAAATAAGGTTAATTATATATCAATATTAATTAATTTTAATGAATATATATATGAAAATTATTAAAAATAAAACAAATTTTTAATTATTTTAATTATTAATAGAGAGTAACACAATTTATTTTTTTAGTCAAGTTGTACTTCTAATGTAATTAATAATTTATTTAATGAAATTGTTCTTGACTATTTTCTCTAATTTATTTAACTAATTTTTTTCTTAATCCGATCCTAATATGTAACGCTTTAAAACATCCGAAAAAGGGAAAAAAAATCAGTGTTTGAACACCATTTTAACAATTTTAGGATTTAGGGAGGAGACAAGGAAGTTTAAAGAGCTCATGAATTTTGGTTCGTTCTGGAGACTCTCACACAGTACATGGAATTGGTGAGGGAAGACTGAGTCGTGGTGGTTAATATGATTTTGAAATGCAGCAGCAGCCCTGCAGAAACCAGAAACCTGGAAGAGGAGAACCAACGCACCATATTAAAACTCTGATCAGTGTTAGACATACACCAGAAACGCGTTGGCAAACAGCGACATGTGTCAAAATGCCTCTCCGATTGCAGAACTTATAATATTGTTGGTCAGCGGATGCATGAATCGCGATTCTTCCATTTGCACTGTCCTTCAACTGAACATAATCCAATGCAATGCTGGATATTAGTGGATGAAATGGTAGTGTTTTTCTAGGTGGTGTTGTCAAGTGGAGATTAAATCTCCACAGCACAAAGGTCGATGACGAAGCAAAATTGTTTGTTTTATAAATAGTATAAGGTTTTATCTTTTATACAATATAATCTCCTCCTACTACGTACCCAAATTTTCACATTATGCTATTTTTCTTATATTTGTTTAATAACATTATGCTATTCTTACTTTTGTTTTCTTGCTTATACTTAATACTTTAAATATAAAATTAAATAAACTATATTTGCATGTACCATTTTTCTAAACAAAATATAAATAAATGTATTTCAATAAATATTATAATTGTTATATATATTTTGAGTTATATATCTATATGTTATGTTATGTGGATTACTAACATTTTATTTTGTAGTTATATTTTGAGTTATATATGTTACGTGGATCACTAACTTTTGATTTTGTAACTATATTTTGAGTTATATATATATATATATATATATATATATATATATATATATATATATATATCACCAACTTTGATTTTGTAGCTACATTCAAACTTCATTAAAAAAAAATCAATATACCAGCTCGACTTGATTTTGTAGCAATATTGTTTTTTAAGCTTGTTCAACTTGATTTTTCTCTTTTTCGATCAACAAAACCAAATTCAAATTTAAGAAATTTAACAATATAAACTAAATTATAGTTAAACTTAAATAAAATATTACTTCTATAACGAAGAGACTGGATAAGCTTATTTTGTTTTGAGTTACAAATATAATAGACTTTTATAGGATTAGTGATTAATTACAATGCACAGATATTTTAATTTAGACAACGTATGTTTGAGATGTATTCATATATGATATGTATTCGAGAAGTATTCATATATGATATGTGTTCGAGAAGAATTTGTGTATGATACTTTAGGATATTTATCAACGAAGTATCTAATTTATAAAGTAGTAGTAATTTAATAATATATTTTTTTATGTTTTTAAGAATTGTTATATATTTTTAAATACATATATATTTTAAATACATATATGATGCATTGTATTTTATTTATTTTCGTATTTTCGTATAGACGTATTAGATATGTGGTATATCCCATACACGTACGTATCATATTTTTCTATTTGTGCATCATTTTTAATTCTAATTCTATCATAGCGCAGGCCTTTCAAAGGGAATTTCTTTCTGTTCTTCCACGCTGAACTCTACCCACTTCATTGTCTTGCAGAGTTTTATGAACAAGAAAAACCCAATTCCAGCCACAGTCATGACACCACTCACCAAATAAACAGTTTTGGTAGCAATAACCATTATGAAGACCAGTAAAACAGAGGGTATGAAGCACATCACAGCCAACAATGGCAGCCTCAGGGGAACACGGTAAGGCCTTTCAATGGAGGGCGACTTCCATCTCAGCCAAAGAAACGACGCAAACTCCAACAGTATCCCCAAACCGTACATGAAATTCGCCGAAGAAACGATGTCGGTGAAGTCCATGTAAGACACACTAATAGATATCAAAGTCGATGACATAATCCCCAACCAAGGCGTGTGGAACCACTTTGACCTAACTCCAAAAAACTTGGGCAGAATCCCGATGTCCGCCATGCCCAGAACCTGGTACGCGCTGCTGCTCAACTGGGCCTCGTAAAGACCAATTGTCGACAACACTGCCCCGACTTCAATCCAGACTTTCAACCACTTCCCGCCGATGATTTCCGCAGCCTGCGCGTGGAACCCAGTTTCCCATTGGCTCTGGTCAACCGAAACTGCTCCAATGACGGCGAAGAGAGGGATGACGTAGGAGACGCAGATGAAAATGACTGAAACAAAAAGAGCCAAAGGGAAAGTCTTGTTGGGTTTATCAACTTCCCCGGCTAAGGTACTAACGTTGTCCCAGAAGTTGAGGTTATAGAAGAGCGTGTTGAAGTACGTGTTCCAATCTTTCTTAACACCCTTCTGACCCAAGCTAACCCACCTATGGGGCTTAATCTTGGGGATGGCGATGAAGGACATAAGCACGAAGGGGCAGAGAGAAACCACAGCGAGTAACACAGCGACGTTACCCACGATGGTGAGGCCAGTGTAGTTGAAAAGTGAGAGAGCCAGGGTTGAAGCTATGACTGCCACCTGGCGAGGCCAGCCAGAGCAGAGAACGGGGAAGTATTTTTGGACGTATTGGATGCAGAGGGCGGGAAAAGATGCGATGTTGATGCAAACGCTGAGGAACTTCCATGTTCCCATTAGGGAGCCCCAGAAGGGGCCGAAGGCGCGTTCCGCCCACAGCACAAAGCCGCCGTTGCCGGGGTAGGCGGTGGTTAGCTCGGCAGTGATTAGGGCAGCGGGGACGCCCCAGATGAAGGGGAATATAAGATAGCCCAGGAGAGCAAGGAGGGGGCCCGCCCCTTTAACTGCGGGCTCTCCGCCGTAGGGACCACCGGCAACTTCGAAGTAGATGAGGAATACAAGAGGGATGAGAGTGAGTTTCTTCACTTTCGCGGCTTTTGCGGAAGGCGTGGCAGTTGCACTTGAAGCTGCAAAAGGCATTTCTTCGACATCCATAACTACTGATTGCCCTATCTGTTTGGAAAGGTTGGTTGGTTTATATAAGATGGAAACATGTAATTTGGACTCTCTCACCGTTTTTATTTGCTTTTTTAAATTTATAATTATATGCTGTACATTCAAAATATATGTATAATCAGTGATTTTAAAATTTTAAAATATTTTTAAAAAATATAAAGTATTAATATAATATATTTTTAATACTCAGTAGATAACAATACAATAAATCTAATAAAATTTAAACTTGTTTTTTTTGTCTTAAAAATATATTGATCAATATAAAATATTTCAGATTATGTTTGGATTAGATGATAGATTTGGAGAAGTGAATTTGAATAAATTTAGTAAGAAAAGAATATAAATGTGAAGTTGTTTGAATTAAAAAAAAAATGAATAATAGAAGAATTTGGAATGAAAATTTATAAAAATGAGTAAAAGGTGTAATGAGTTGAATAGAATAAAAAAATAGTTTACTATTATTATTGATAAATTGATAAAAAAAAATTAATATAAATTATTTAATTAAATATATTTTAAAAATTAGTCTTCATTGATGTCTTATAAATATTTATTATATTAAAATAAAAAATAAATACGTTACTAAGTTTTAATTAATCATATTTATAAAATAAAAGATAAATACTTTATTATAATTTATTCTTTTATTATATTATATTATTTTTTATAAAAGAATTTTATATATATATATATATAACAAAATATATAAATACGTATATATTTTATTATATTTGTAGCTCTTTACGCGCAAATCTTTGTATAATAGCAAAGATAGTTTAAAAAAAAATTGTACTGATTTTAGCTAAAGCTTACATCGATATTGACACTTTCATTGCAAATTTGCAAATTCTCGCGGAACGACTTTCCATCGTATCACCATCAGTTGCGGATGTTCGTGGAGCAGGGGAGGCCATGGCCTCCCAAAAATTTTGATTTTTTTTATATTTTAAATATTTTGAATTTTTTTATATTAGCAATATTAGGTAATATATTATAAATTAATAATTATTAAATTAAGTATTTTAATTTTTTTATAAATATAATAATTAATATTAATAAATAATAAAATATAAAATTAAACATAATAAAAAAATAAAGAATAAAAATATTTATTAAAATATTTTTTATTATTTTTTTTTTCATTATGGTTTGAGTGTTCCATAAATTATTTTTATCTCTCATTTTTACCTACTTTCTTTTATTTCAGAAGAGAAAAAGATATATTTTTTACTCTTATTTATCTTATTTATCTTCCATTCTCGAGAAAAAAAAAAGAAGAAGTTAATTCTTTCGTTTCACTTGATAGTGAAATATTAGTGTAATAATATATTTAATGAGTTTCTTTTATATTAATTTTTATTTTATGAACATATAAGTAAAAGTATTGTACCGTATGTTTTATTATGACCGAATTTTAATCTATTATGTTTGCTCTGATATCTCAGTTGTTATCTTCCATTCTCGAATAAATAAAGAAGAATGTAATTCTCTCTCGTATCACTTGATAACGAAATATCAGTTTAATAATTTATTTAATGAGCTTCTTGTATATTAATTTTTTATTTTATGAACATAGAAGAAAAAATATTGTATTGTGTTTTTTATAACTGGATTTTAAGTGTGGTTTCATTATCATCGAATTTTCTTTTGGTATTTACGTCTCTCAACATTTTATTAGATTATGATCAATTATTTTTTAGTCTTATTTTTAAATAGGTATATTGATGAAGAATAAAAGAATATATTTATTTTTAAAAAATAATAAAAGTGAAACTACCGTGAAGATAAAAACAAAACAAATTTAACTCTTCCAGATATTTATTTTTAGTCTTATTTCTTTTTTAGTTATTGTTATACTAAATTATATATTTATTTTTATTGTATTAGTGACAATAATTAAATATATAAATTTTGTACATATTATTTTAACTTTTTCAACAATATTAATCAAGATCCACTGCTGATATCGTCCAAACATAGCGTTAAAGAATTTCTAAGTATCATTCAGTCCATTTTTAACTCTTAATAGGAACAACCTAAAAGAACATAATAAAGAATTTAAACTCGAAAACATGTCACTTCGAATAAACAAATTTGTGAAATTCGATAAAAACAATAGACAAGTGCTTGAAAATAAATAAAGTTATTCAACGAAACAGAATTCGTATTTGATAAATATTGGTTTATAAAATTTTAAACGGAATGAATATAATTTTTCTAATTTAATTATTTAAATTTTTTTTATATGTTATATTTTATGTTAGTACTTGAATTATTTATATTGTTTTCTTGTATGTTTCTTTTTTAATTTTGTTTACTAAAATTGAAAAAACATATTTAATACGTCAAAAAATTTAAAATAGTTAAATTAAAATAAATTATAATTTTGTGTTAAAATTTGAAAATAAAAAATATAATTAATCTTTAAATAAATGAAAGAGAATATGTAACGTTCCATTTAATAAATAGGCTTAATTAAATGAAACATTACATATAAAGAGCAAGTTATAGAGTATAAATATCATCACTTATAGTTATTCAAGATACTTGGAAAGGAAAACTAAGGCACACCACGATGCTATTACAAAACAAGATAAAAGTTCAATAATATTCAAATTAAATGCTTAAAGAGCAAGATAATTATATGTTTAAAATCTTTCCTGTTGTCTTCTTTGTTACCTGTTTATATTATTTAGGAAGAACACCTCTCCCTTTTTTTAATAAAAAACTATTAGTATTAGAAAGTAAACAAAACAATGAATTTTCTAAAAAAGGAAAAAAAAGATCAAGATATGTTACAAAACCTCTTATAAATATTCTTTTCAATTATAAACGATGGAAGCGTCCATTTCGATATATAAAAAATAATGAATTTGAAAACATGGTAAAAAATGAAATTTCAGAATTTTTTTTTCATACATATCAACGTGATGGGCCACAACCCTTAAAAGAAAACTCGAAGAAGCAGGATCCAACCCAAGGTAAGCTTACGCAGCGGAACTTCCATCACCTTGATGATCACGAGGAGTTTCCACATCTGCTCACATCAATAAATTGATGATCATCGCAAAAGTAGAAAATCACATACAACAAACAAACAAAAAGGGTAAGCTAGAGGAAAAAAGTTCTTTTATCATACAACAAAACATGCTATTCGAAGTCAAGATTTACATATCAGACATCCAACATCCAAACATGTGATAGCAAACAATTTAAGACTTTAAGACTTGACTATCCGAATTCATATAATCAGTCGGATTCACTGGATGCTTACACTTGTGGTGACCTCTACTGCTCTGTAGAGCCATTGCCAATGGGTTTCACCCTACCATGCACAACGTTAGCCTTCAAGCATCTAAGACCATTATCCTGCCAAAGACTAGGGCCTCCTGCCACTCTCACCACTTGAGTCAGTACGCTCTACGTGAGACTAATTGACTCTTTAGAGCTTTAGGATGCAATCCTTACTTGAATCCTTACTTAATTATATACTGAGACACCACCACGAAACCTTACTAAAAGATTCGTGGAATTACGTCCATTACCTGAGGCACCACTATGAGCTCTCACTAAAGGGTCATGAAATTATGTCCTTACATGAGGCACCATCATGAACTCTCACCAAGAGATTCATGGGATTACGTCCATTGGGTGAGGTACCACCATGAACTCTCGCCACAAGGTTCATGGAATTACATCCATTAGATGAGGCGCCACCATGAACTTTCACCACAAGGTTCATGGAATTACGTCTATTAGATGAGGCACCACCGTGAACTCTCACTAGGAGGGTCATGGAATTACGTCCTACCCATACCTTATCCATGTTTCACCAATAATTATAGAGTTCTCATGCATACCAATTTCATATATATATATATATATATATATATATATATATATATATATATATATATATATATATATATATATATATATATATATATATATATAAATATATATATCCAACCATCCAAATATTTCACACCAAGCTCATACCAACTCATCAATTCCAGCCCATAACTTACATAATACATGCATATTCACACCCTTCATGTTTAAAATAAAGCAATCCAACCAATCATGCAACAAACAACAAATACACTTGTTTTCTATTATTAAATAAAATTGGAAAAGATCAATATGAGGATTATAAATAAAGGGAATCTCATATATTTGGAAAGATTGTCAACAAAATGAATGAAATGTTGATTAGTCAAAGAAAAGAAACTTGATATATCTATATTTGAAGGTGAAGGACATCCATTTAATTTCAACATCAGTCTAGTATTCAGTTTGCCTAGGAGTAGCGAACTCCCTCTTCCACGGGGTTGAATGTAATGTATTTTTAATTCTCTGTGAATTCCATTAATCAATATAATTCTTTTCACTCTTGTGTTCTATTCTTGCTTTAACTGCATGATAATTATTAATTGTATATTTGTGGATATCTAATAATTGGACACGATATTTGAACCTAGACTAAATTAAACAACTAAATTGATTATGCATTTAGACATAGAGTACATCATTGATCATTCGTAACATTACATTTACATCATACACATTCGTATGGACAAAAAATATCATCAATCAAACTAAGTCCCACGTTATCATTAATCAAACACACTTCATATCTCATACAATTAATCAAATAATCTCTATAAAATTTTTATCTAGCTATCTAGATATTTACAGTACTTTCATACAATTTAATTAGATATACTATTTTGAAAAAGATTCAATTATTTAAATAAAATTAATTTTCTAACCATATTAAATTAGAAAAATATAGTAATTATTTTGGGTTTAAATTTTAGGGACGTACTTTAATTCATGGAACACTTTAGAATTAGTTTTTTTCCCTTCTAGGAAAATGACTTTGGCTTATTACAGAAGTAGGCAGGTTTTCAAAAAATTATGGAAGTAGGCAAAACGTTCTGGGGGTGCACGTTTTCGTATGAAGAAATCATGTAGCTCCTAAATGTTGTTTGGTCAGAATTTGTCAACAAGCGAAATCGTGTGGGGGGTGAACGATCTTCAAAGGAAATCGTTGTGGGGCTGCACATTTTTACATGAAATCGTGCAGGGGGTTACGTTTTTCATTCAGTAATCGATTACCGTATGTTGTAATCGATTATTGCATGCGATGTAGTTTTCTGGGTGTAATGTAATCGATTACAGATGAAGTGTAATCGATTACATGGTTAATGCATTATGTTCGAGTGAATTGTAATTGATTATAAAGGTATTGTAATCGATTACAGTCCAAATTTAAAAAAAAAAAAGGTGATTAAATTAGAATTGGATAGAGAGGCAAGCATAATAATTTGTTCTGATTTTATACAGTTTTTTGGTCCATCAAAGAATAAAGTATTTCAACTTATAGTTGATGAAGGCATAAGAAATATTAATGTTCATAAAAAATTGTCTTAGTTTTGACATTGTAGAAAGAAGAAGAAAACATTGAAAAATAGATTAATTGAAATAAAAAATGTACAAATTATTGGCGAAATGGACATTGTCCCCTATGATGACCCTCAGTGCGACAATAAGAGCATTTTTTTGGCTTATCCGTAACGAGTTGATCCATTTCGTTATGGATCCTAGTCGTTGTAGGTCGTCCCGAAGCCTTGCGCCTAGTTTGGGGGTCTGGAGTGAAATTAGGACCTGTATATGTTGACCAATAGTCCTCATTTCGCAAGGGGTGGAATTGGACTTGATAAGCCTTATTTATGTTATCAAGGGTGTAAACTGGATCGATAAAATTTGAAAGTGGCATATGACCAAAAGAACAAACAACTATGACGTGATGACAGGGTAATCGACTAGCTTGGAAGTGACCACAATCACACCACTAATCATTTAATCTAACAGTGAATGAGATTGATTTTGGCTGATAGTGATGGGGGCTCAATATCTCTTGCACCTCGAATTCTGAATTATCTCGATCGTAGCGTTGAACATGACAATATGCAGATTTCTGTTGATTTTGTTGGAGCAAGGCTGTGACATCTTCTGGATATTGATGATTAGCTCTTAACATAGAGTCTGCCTTTAAGTCGCGTTCAACAAACCAAGCATTTATGTTTTGAAATGTAATTTTCAATAGTGCACAGATAGGTAATGAGCGAGCCCCCTTAAGCACAGATTTCATGCACTCCGCCAAGTTTGTTGTCATGTGCGTGTACCTGTGCCCCCCATCATAAGCCTGAGACCACTTATATAAGGGGATTTTATCAATCCAAGCTACTACTTGCGGGAATTGGGACCTCATAGCTGAAAGTTTTGCTTGCACGGTAGGTTGTTTGACTTCATAAGCTGTGAAAAAGAAATATAAAATGAAATGAAAAAATATTATGTTTATAGGAAATATTTTGTGCATGTGGAATTTAAAGTTAGGAAAACGTCGTACCCAAGTTAATGAATTATTTCTTGAGATCGGCATTTTTGAAGCGGTTGTTGAAGTTGGAACCCAGATGACGTATGCAGTAGACAGAGTGAAGATTGTCTAATTCCCAGTCAACTTCTTCCGATCGTAGGGCTGACAAAATTCCCTTGCCTCTATTAGTAATTAGGCATAGATTTGATTGAGGAGTTACATGCTCTCGTAATAGTTGAAAAGACCAAATCAATGCCTCCTTTGTCTCACCTTTTACCATTGCAAATGCCAAAGGAAATATGTTTCTATTTCCATCCTAAGCAATTGTAGTTAGCAAGGTGGCATGATATATGCCTGTTAAAAAGGTTCCATCCACTTGAACAACATGTTTACAATACTTAAAACCTTCAATGCATGGTCCAAATGCCCAGAAGCAACGTTCCATAATGTATGAGGAACTCCCATCCTCAGCATCAACATTAATTGGAGGATCGAAAAGTTGAAAAATTGTCCCAGGATTGGTTTGTTGGGCAGCTAGTAACCATCTGGGAACTTCATTATAAGATTGGTCCCAATCACCATACTCCATTGTAATTGCTTTCTCCTTCACAATCCATGCTCTTCTATATATGACTGTGTATCCGTAACGACTTTTGATGTCAGCGACCAAGCTTTTGATGTGAAAGCTTGGATTTGTGCGGACCAAATGAAAAACAATGGAAGCAATTTGGGTCGAATCCAGATTGCATTGATCTTGTGAAATTAATGTAGAGAAACAAGTATGTCTACCATCAATGGACTTGATTTCCCAATGATGTCGGATTTTACTATAACTAGCCCTCAGACGCCATTGACATCCATTGTTGTAATGGATGCATCGTGCAACATAAAGATGCGGTTTTGATTCTACCACATTGAAGATGTATCCATTTGTGATATGATAATGTTTGATGGCAGACACCATTGCCTCTTTTGAATCGAATTGCATGTATTCTTGTAGTTCGACTTCCTCATACGGATTGTAATCCATAGGAGGAATTGGAACAATTTCTTGATCATCTGCATTGTCTTCATAAAAATCATCGGAAGTAAACTCTTCGACAATGTATGAAATGACAAGTTCGTCCTCGATTGGATTAGACGAAGAAGATCCTCCATAATTCCACGAACTCATTATGAACAGGTTGGTATGGAAATATAGATCCGGATATTTGAGATGGAAAAATAGATCAGGATATTTGAGATGTGAAGCTTGGTATGCAGAGAAGTTTTGATAGAAGAAGCAATGGTAGTGTGGTAGAATATATAAGCGTTTTAGTCTGCAGAATCGAAAGGAGTGGGTTGGAGTGAGAAAGGAGTGGGTTGGGGGTGCGAAAAGCAAAAAAGAAATCTCTTTTTAAGAAAACGTGCACCCCCTACACGTTTTCTTAAAGAAATCGTGTACCCCCCACACGTTTTCTAATAGAAAACATGCACCCCCCTCACACACGTTTTCTATTCAGAAAACGTGCACCCCCCTACACTTTCAATTTCAAAAACGTGCACCCCCATGACGTTTTCTTCTTACACCTTTTGATTCTTCGCTTTAGCATGATTCCTGGACTACTGCACCTGCCATAATACTATTTCAACTTCACGCTTCTGCACTCACAATAAATCACGCTTCTGCACATTACTATTCAAAATAATGCATCCTTTTTTGTTGTGCATGATACTATTCACAATAATGGTGTGAGAGGGAATCTTTCATGCACCTGCAACTTTGAAAAATAGTGTGAGATTCTTTCAGAAAGTTATTATTATTGAAGAGAAGGTTTGTGTGGTGAATAGAAGAAGCCATGTGGTGGTGTGCATGGAGGTGTAGGAAAATAGGCTGCTATTTTTGAGACAAGTCATTTGGTATGTGAGAGAGAGAAATATGAAAAGTGAGGCATGTGAGTAAATAATATGGTGAGGTAGTTTAAATAGCCATGGTAGGTGCAAGAGTTATTTCACATCACAGAATACTTCATTGCTTTGCCATTGTAGTTGGATTTGCAACGTATCAAAATTAATTTCTCCTCCGTCAATCTAACAGGTTCGGTCAATTTTATGATAATTTTTTTTTGTGTTTGTTTTGTTAGTGATTAACTTTAAATGATATTCTGGTAATATTTTCATATACTTTTACGTAGTTTATTATGGCTCAGAACAACAACCTGCCAGCAAGCTTGTCCGTATTGCGTCATTAAGACGATCACATCACCAACCAGATTTGGGAAGGAAACGAGAGGGTCCTCCGGCCACGACGCCATTCTATCTGGATTTTAAAACATACAGATCTTATTGACCCTAGGGTTAGAATGTTAATTGATGCAGCTGGTTTTGGTCACGTTTTAAAAGTGAGTAATATGGAGATTAACCACCTCATGGTAACAACATTATGTGAAAGGTGGAGGACTGAAACTCACACCTTCCACATGCCACTAGGAGAAACAACTGTTACCCTGGAAGATGTTTCACTAGAACTAGGGGTGCCAATTGATGGTGAACCTGTCACCGATGGAAGTTCTGGAAACCTGCTGCAATTGTGCCAAGATTTACTAGGGGATATTCCACCCGAAAATATGATTACAGGGAACCACATAAAGCTATCATGGCTAAATAGTAGATTCCGAGAATTACCGAATGACGCAACCCTGGCTACCCTTGGACAGTATGCACGAGCACACATCCTCATATTGATTGGCAGCATGTTGATGCCAGATACATAAGCCAGTCTCGTGCATTTTATGTTCTTGCCACTGTTAAGAGAATTGGATCATATTTCAAATTTTAGTTGGGGTTCCGCAGTATTGGCATGCCTCTGTCGTGCATTGGATCACAGCACAAAATTTCAACAAGTCAACATTGGTGGATGCATGTTATTGCTGTAGTGTTGGGCGTGGGAGAGATTTACATGCATCTCTCCAGAAATACAACCAGTCACGGAGGACAAGATTGTGACTGGCCTTGCGTTCCCCTTAAGTGTGAGGTGGTGTCGCCAAACATGTTTCGTGTTCCATGACCAAACTATTGTGCTGGGGTTCCGAAAAAAATTTGATCAAATTCAACCAAAGCAGGTTCATTATCACCAATGCTCTACTATTTTGTTTCTTGAAATTCCCTTTGTTTTTTTTTTAAATACCAACATTAATTTTTGTAGTTTTTATGGACACCATATCGACAACCACATGTTAGTTGCATGATAATCATAAATGTTTCTCCAATTAGTCGGGCATTGGTTCCTCTTATATGTTTTGCGACTGTTGAATTTCACCAACAGGAGCCACTGGAAATTAATTTTTGCCTTCGTAATTGATTACCGAAACCCTATAATCGATTACACCTCTATCAAGAGCCCCTGGAAAATTATTTTTAACGTCGTAATCAATTACACAAACCTTGTAATCGATTACGCGTCATCTTCCATTATAAATACAACATTTTCTCTCTCCGCCGCTGCACACCAAAAACCCAACCCGTGCCCCCTTTCTCTCCTCCGTGATTTCACCATTGTGCCTTCATTTCTTAACCAAATCACCTCCCGTTAGTTGCAATCTTTCTCATTTTCAATTCTCTACAAAATCCACCGATTAAAATCTTCAGAAACACCCAAAAATGGCTGAATCTTCAAGGAAACGCAAGACTTAAGTCGGTGCTCGCCACCGCCATGGTGTCGCCGTCAACGAACCTGAAGAAATAATTGCACCTTCACAACCACAGAGACTGTTCTCTTCCGTAGCACAATATGAGAGGTATACTTCAAAATTTTCCGCCAGAGATATTATTGAACCCAAATATCCTGATGATTTTATTGCTGAGCAAAACTTTGAGTGCTATGATATACTGCACAACTTGGGATTATTACCTTTTTTGACTAATCGTCAATGTTATTATCCGGAGTTAGTTAGTGAAGGGGTTATTCTTAGTGAAGTTAAGCATGTCAAGATTAGGATGGATATAAATATGTTTTATCGTATAACTCAATTGGGCACTCAAGGGGTCTATTTTGAGGGAAACATGGTGGAGGAATGGAAAGATGATTATTCGAGTCACAATGCAAAAATGATGATTTATCGTGACAATGTAAATATTGGAGGAAGATTACTGGCAGGCCAAATGAAAGTGGAAACACGTATTCTGCACTACATCTTATGTCGATGCCTGGTGCCCCGATCAACTAATCTTGCCCAAGCTACTAAAGAAGACATTATCTTAATGTGGACAATGCTGACCGGAAGGCAGCTTAACTGGGGTCATCTGATTAGATATCGCATGAAAAAGGCATTAAGAGACAATGCCCCTTTACTATATGCTAATCATATTACTGACATTTTGATTAAGTTTAATGTTCCTCAAGAAGATGAACCATTTGAGGAGAATAATTGGAGAACAGGTCCAATTGGTGCTGAAGTGATTCATTCTTTTGGTTTTGTAAAAAACCAAAATGGTGAATGGATTCATAAATGTGATATGCAGGATGCACCTATTCATGATGACCGCACACCATCTCCACCGCCTCAGCCTACCCAGGATGCATCTGCTGCTATGCTTAATGATATTATCCACGAAATCCGCGATCTGTGGGCTTTTGTTGGTTCAAGATTTGACAGTATAGATGCTCGGGTTGGTCAACTTGAGGAAGACATGGCTTATGTGCGGCGCCAATTTCCTCCTTCTTAGATGCATTTTGATGTTTATTTCATTCAAAAACTTTGTATTTCTTTAATGCACTTTGACACTGATATTATTATGTTAGTACTTTAATTGATTGTAATCTTTTTTTTTCACTAATATCACTGTTTTTAGTTTCATATTCAACTATATCATATATCATTGCTTTCCTATCCAGTGAAATGTTTGTTAACGTTTTTTTTTTCAAAAAATTACGCATGTAATCGATTACAGTTCGTGCATAATCGATTACACAATACCCAGAAAACTGCAACACATGCAGTAATCGATTACACCATACGGTAATCGATTACTGCTTCAAAGATGTTACCCCCTACACGATTACAGCATGCAGTAATCGATTACAACATACGGTAATCGATTACGGAACCAAAAACGTTCACCTCCCACACAATTTCACCCTTTGACCCGCTTGACCACAAAAATGTTTGGGGGCTACACGATTTCTTCATACGAAAACGTGCACCCCCAAAACGTTTTGCCTACTTCTGTAATTTTTTAAAAACCTGCCTACTTCCGTAATAAGCCAAAGTGATTTGCCTAGAAGGAAAAAAAACCCTTTAGAATTTGCTAGGTGATCAAACTGGAAGTATCTTTTGCTTTCTATACAACCAACCTTTATGCACAAATTAATCTTGCAACTTCGAAATCCTAAATTACATTAATTAACTCATAAAACATGGATAGCATGTTATAACCAATTTTACCCAATTTAAATCAATTAAATTTAAGTTTAGTGGAAAAGCAACAAATACTATAACCTACAATTCGATCCAAACATAAACAAATTAAAACGTGATTTGACCAGCTGAAAATGTGGTGTGCACAAGCTATGACAAACAAGAGGAAGAGGAATGCTGCTGGGGCGGATGACATTGCTCAGGCGATTCATCAGATGGTGGACGCGATGCAGTCAATTGCAGTGCAACCCAGGGCCATAGTCACACCTGCTCACCCGATAACTATGGAGGACTTCATGAGACATAAGCCCTCTAAATTCACGGGCAAGGCCACTCCTGACGAAGCAGATGCTTGGCTTAGGGAATGTGAGAAGATATGCAGGGTGATTGAATGTACAGATGCACAGAAACTCTCGTTCGTCACATTCTTACTGGTGGTTGATGCTGAATATTGGTGGTAGGGGATGTAACAGCTTATGCAGACCCATCACCTTCAGGACGAGGTTTCTGGAGAAATATTTTTCGAACATTGCGCGGCATAAGCGTGAAGCTGAGTTCCTAACACTTCACCAGGGAACTATGACTATGAAGGCCTACATTGATAGGTTCGAGTACCTTGCGAGATTCTACTCACCACCAGTCATAGAAAAGTGGAGATGCAGAAAGTACGAAGGCAGGTTGAAACATGAGCTGCGCCGATTTTTAATACCACTCTAGATCAGGGAGTTTCCCGTTTTGGTTGAACAAGCCAAGGCGGTCGAGCAACTAGAGATGGGGCCCAACAGAGTGGCACGACCAAAAAAGGCCGTTACAGACTCACGACAACAGAAGAAGCCTTACAGTCGCCCACAGACTTCGGTCACGAGACTATAGTCCTTTAACTGTGGTGGGGAGCATCTTAGGAGGGATTGTCCAAAATCCTCTAGCAGCTCGGGTGGTAGTAGTAGCACTGACAAATGCTATGTGTTTGATCAGACAGGACACTTTGCCCGGTAGTGTCCCAAGAAGAAACCAGCTGAAGTCGCGCCAGCCAGGAAGCCAGTTGGAGAGTGGCACAGAGCACCAGGGTGTGTGTTCGCCTTGACGACCACCGAGGCAACCCAGTCAGGTAACTTGGTGCAAACTACTTGTTTGTTATTTGATCACGAGGTTGTTGTGTTGTATGACTCAAGAGCTACCCATTCATTCGTATCCAATGAATGTGTGAGGAGGCTCAGACTTGTGATGTGAGAACTGAGATGCGAGTTGATAGTCGTGACTCCAGCATCTAGGTAGGTATCCACCAACTGAATGTGTGTGGGATGCCCTATAGAAGTAGCAGGTCGCAGGTTCAAGGCGAACCTCATAAGCTTGTCGATGGAGGGATTGTATATGATTATAGGGATGGACTGGTTGTAAAGCAACCACATCGTCATCGATTGCAGACGGCGTAGGGTTGTGTTTCCAGATAGAGAAGGAATGGAGATAATATCGTCTAATCAGGCGATGAAGGAGATAGAAGCTGGAGCTACTTGCTTCATGATAGTGGCTTAAGGAGAGAAGAAGAGTACAACTGAGTAGAATAGAAGCATACCAATGGTGGATGAGTATGCAAATGTCTTTCCAAATGAAATACCAGAACTACCACCAAGCAGGGATGTGGATTTCACTATTGACCTCATCCCTGCAGCTGGTCTAGTGTCCATGGCACCGTATTAGATGGCGTTAGTAGAGTTAGCTGAACTGAAGAAGCAAATAAAAGATCTGCTTGAGAAGAAGTTCATCCGACTGAGTGCATCACTGTGGGGAGCGCTAGTGTTGTTAGTGAAAAAGAAGGATGACAGTTCAAGGCTCTGTGTGTGTTGATTACCGTCAGCTGAACAAGCTGACTATCAAGAACAAATACCCACTGCCGAGAATTGATGACTTGCTGGATCAGTTGAGAGGAGCAACAATGTTCTCCAAGATTGACTTGAGGTCTGTATATCATCAGATTTTGGTTAAGCCTGAGGATGTACAGAAGACAACTTTTAGGTCACGCTGTGGACACTACGAGTATGTGGTGATGCCATTTTGGGTGACAAATGCTCCTGCAATCTTCATGGACTACATGAACAGAATCTTTCGGCCGTAGTTGTATCAGTTTGTCGTTGTATTCATAGACAACATACTGATATACTCTTAGAGTTGAGAAGAACATGCAGAACATTTGAGAGTGGTATTGGAGGTTCTCAGAGAGCATAAGCTATATGGGAAGCTATCGAAATATGAGTTCTGGTTGGATGAGGTACAATTCTTGGGTCACATAATCTCAACCCAAGGAATAGTAGTAGACCCGTCGAAGATTGATACAGTAGTGAAGTGGGAGAGGCCACAAACTATTATTGAGGTGCGTAGCTTTTTGGGTCTTGTCAGGTATTATAGGAGGTTTGTGGAGGGTTTCTCCAAGATGGTTCAACCGTTGACACAGCTCACAAGAAAGGATCAGCCTTTCTCTTGGAAAGTTGAGTGTGAAGCTTGTTTTGAAGATATGACGAGGAGGTTGACCACTTCACCACTACTTGTTATTCCTGACACAAACAAGAAGTTTGAGGTGTACTGTGATGCCTCATATAAGGGGTTGGGTTGTGTGTTGATGCAAGATAAATGACCAGTGGCCTATGCGTCGATACAATTGAAAGAGCATGAGAAGAATTATTCGACGCATGACTTAGAGCTAGCTATAGTAGTATTTGCCCTCAAGACTTTGAGTCATTACTTATATGGGTCCTAGTTTCAGGTGTTTAGCACATGCGGATGGAATATTTGAAGGATTACGACTTTGAGCTTTTATATCACCTTAGTAAAGCCAATGTCGTTGCAGACACTTTGAGTAGGAAGAGAGTCCACATGTCCACTATGATGATGAAGGAGTTGGAACTGATAGAGAAATTGCGAGATATGAATCTGGGGCTAAACATGGGTGCATAACATATTCGGTGTAGTATGCTAAGAATCACCAATGAGTTCCTAGACGAGATTCCAGTGGAGCAGGGAAATGATCAAGAGCTGCAGCAGATCATAGATTGGTTGGGCATTAAGAAGGGAAAAGACTATAGGATGGGTAAAGATGGCATCCTACATTTTCAGGAGAGGGTTTGTGTACTCAGGAACCCGATACTGAGAAAGATGCTCTTGGATGAAAGGCATAAGAGTCGTCCTAGCATACATCCATGTATGACTAAGATGTATAAAGATTTGAAAGCAACCTTTTGGTGGACAGGTATGAAGATAGATATGGCAGATTATGTAGCATCTTGCTTCGTATGTCAGAAGGCGAAGATTGAACATCAGAGGTCGAGTGGTACGTTGGAGCCTCTTAACATTCCTTAGTGGAAATGGGACAACATTTCCATGGATTTTATTACGCACTTACCAAAATCTGTGAGGGGACATGACTCGATCTGGGTTATTGTAGACAGGCTGACAAAATGTGCACACTTCTTGCCAATTAATCAGAAGATGTCTATGAAAAAATTTGGCAGAATTGTATGTGAAGGAGATCATCAGATTACTTGGAAAGCCACCAAGTATTGTATCAGATAGAGACCTAAGATTCACGTCAAGGTTCTGGCAAACGTTGCAGGCAGCCCTGGGTACTCAGTTGAGAATGAGCTCAACTTATCACCCTCAAACAGATGGACAATCTAAGAGAACCATACAGTCTTTGGAGGACTTGTTGAGGACTTGTGTGTTGGATCATCTGGGCACTTGGAGTGATATGCTGCCACTGGTGGAGTTCACGTATAATAATAGTTATCATTCCAGCATAGGAATGACACCTTATGAGGCCTTGTATGGAAAGAGATGTAGGACTCCTTTATGTTGGCAACAAGATGGGGAGTTAGTGGTACTTGGTCTAGAATTCTTACAGCAAACTATTGAGAAAGTGGAGGTGATACAGGATCGGATGCGTGCAACTCAGAGTTGGCAAAAGTCTTATGTAGATAAGAGGAGAAGGCCACTTGAGTTTGAAGTTGGTGATCATGTATTCCTCAGGGTTACCCCGATGGTAGGTATTGGGAGAGCACTCAAGTTGAGGAAGCTAACCCCTAGATTCATCGGGCTGTACCAAATCACGAAGAGGATTGGCCCAACAGCGTACGAGATTCTCACCTGGAAAATTTGCATAATGTCTTCCACGTAGCGCAACTGAGGAAGTACATTGCATATCCTACAAATGTACTGGAGTAGGATGATGTCCAAGTGCATGAGGATCTGACCATTGGAGTTGGACTAGTGAGAATTTTGGATTCTCAAGTCAAGCAACTCAAGGGGAAGGAGATTCTAATTGTGAAGGTCCTCTAGGACGAGGCAACTCATGAGATGACTTGGGAGATGGAGGATCTCATGAGGAAGTTTTATCCTCACTTGTTTCCTGACAAGTCCAATTTTCGAGGACGAAAATTTTTAAGGTCAGGGGAATGCAATATTAGCTAAATTTAATTAATTAAATAATTAATTAATTAATAAATGCGGTCAGTGTGAGCCTTTATGGCATTTAATTCTGATAGTACTAGCTCACGTAGTTGAAAGTACTTAATTGTGCGAGAGGACTTGAGTTTGAATCTTATGTATGCCATTTAAGTGCTATTTAATTTATAATTATTTTAATTATGTAATTGTTTTATGTAATATGTTGGTTGTGGTGTGTGATATTATATTCTTAAATGAGTAAGAATTATCACGAAACATGAATTAGTTGAATGGTTATGCATTGGTTTGACATTGGCATGGTTATGGGTTCGAACCTTGGTAAATCTAAATTAAACTTCCCTTTTGCTAAAATTAGTTTGGGCATGAAGGTGAAAGGGTAGAGAAAACCCTAGCTGAATGAGCAGCCAATGGAGGCTGGAAAACAGTCCATAATGACTAATTCAATGGCAATTATCATGAACATTAAGTCATTTTCGTTTTAGCACATTAAACTACCATTAAGGCACCATTAAAAGTCAAATTTTGAACAAAGAAGAAGCAAAGAACCTTCAAGTTTAGCTAATGAATCGAGGTTAGGGGAGCTTCACACGTTAATCTTATGTTTAAGTCTGATTGGCATGTAAATATAGTATGATTATGCTTGAAATTATTTTATTCTGTTTAATCTAGTGTTTCTGGAAATTTCCAGAAATTGTCTGGCTGGCGATGAACTTCCGCCAGACGACTCGTTCCTTTTCTAGGCCATTCTGGGTTCCTGTAGAGGAACTGCCTGCCAAATATAGTGTAAAATAGTCAATTTGACCAACTTTGACCAGTCCTTGCCCAGAGTTGACTGGTTGACCAGTTTAGACTCTTTGATTGTCCATTAAGAAGCTGCCACATGTTAGAGTAGTATCTCTCTCAAATCAGAATTCTCTTCCCTCCATTAGGGTTTGGCTGGAGTGAGTGGTTGCACGAAGGTTACGGTGGTTGTCGTAGTGGTTGCAAAAATGACAGAGGTGTTGGGTCCGCGGCTGTTACGGAAAAGATGGTGATAGGTTCACATTCTAGAGTTGCGGTGGTGGTTGCGCGAAGGGCTCGCGGCTGCAGGTCGCGGTGGTGCTGCCATTGAAGGACTGAGCATGGTGACTTCACATTCGTGAATGCAGTTGCTGCCATGAGCGCGTTTGTTACTTCACGTTCGAGCATGGTGCTGCCATGAGCATTGTCGCGATGATGAAGGTGCAAATCGTGAGTGGTGGTCTTTGGCGCGATGTTAAAGGCGAGGAAGAAGATGAGACGCACATATCTGAAGCGGTGCAGAACGGAAAACGTGTAATGGCGAGTTGTAGTGGCCTTTGCGTGGCTGTTGTTGGTCCCGCGAGTGGTGTTGCAATGGTAGTTTCTGGAAGAGTGCTGAATGGAGAAGACAGTGACACGAGGATGACACAATAGAGCTTCACGTTGGCTATTACAGGTCGCAAGCAGTCTTAGTGTAGTAGTAGTGGTTCAACGTTCGTGCGATGATGGGGTTGCGGTTTCTGATGTGAACACGACAGTGGTAAAAGCGGGACGAACGGAAAGGACGAGGCGCAAGTGTAGGTGCGGATGTGGTGGCTGCGTGTGGTGGACGGCGTCGAACATGGCAATTTTGCACGAGAAGATGGTGGCACCGCTGGAGCAGGTGCTGCCGAAGGTGCGCACACTGTTCCATTGAGTTGCAGGCGCGGAGGATGCAAGTCGATGGGGGTGGCGACTGCGTCATGGTGTTAGTGACAAAAGGAAAATTAGGGTTAGGGTTTCTGATTGTGTGAAGAAGAGAAAGTGATGAGGTGTCATTCTATGATGGGTTATTTTAGTGAGTAGAGGATTGATGATGTGACAAGTTTTATGTGGTTATTTTTGTGAGTGGAGGATTGCCACGTGGTGTAATCCGGTTGAGTGGAGTTTAAGTGGTATGAGGTGTGTAAATCAGTAAAAAGTAGGGGTGCATAACAGAGTTAGATGACTCAATTACAGGAGAGGTGTGTAAAATAAAAACTGGAGGTGCATTTAGGTCCTGAAATATTCGTTTCGAGAATTAGATGGCCTACGAAAGGGGTGTGTCAAAATGACAATTGGGGGTGCATTTAGCTCTTGAATTATTCCTCTCCAAAATTCTGATTTTGGGACTTATTTTGTAGCTTGAAATATTCAAAATTCACATTCTTAAGGACCTAAATTAAATTCCAGTTGCATTATTAATGGTTAAGAATATCCAATAATATATTATGCAACTAAAGTAAATTCTTAAGCACAAAAATGATATTAAATCCCCATAATTTAAACGCTTAATGAGGGCAAACGTTTGAACTCATCACAACCGCTAGACGGTCTAGAAGTGGAAAGCGCCTAGCACCTCGTGAGCAGTGGCAGGCGATATTACTGCAGCAGAATCATGTTTTTACTCGTTTTGATGTGCGTGGTCTACAAGGCTTCTAAGATATCTTAAAGGTCAGCTTGCTGGTGTTCCTTGAGTGGTGGCTCGGAACATATCCATTGAGTTATGGCTCGGGATAGGGGTTAAGTACGTGGTATTCCTTGAGTTGTGGCTCGAAATAGCATCTCTTAAGTTGTGGCTCGGGATGGCAGATGAACAGAAGGAACTCTTGAGTTGTGGCTCAGGTTGGCGAGTGTTACTGGTGTGAGTGTGCACGTAGCGGCATGTACAAATGGGTCCAGTTAGATTGCCCTCCTCAGTATTTAATTGACGAGTTTGGTAATCTTGGGACGTTACGAATGTTATTGCAGGTGGATCTGGTGAGGCCTAGAGACGAAGCGGGACTGTATTGGGAGAAGATCTTATCAGAGTTTTACTAATTATATATTTTAAGGATTTTATAAACATTTTAAGTATTTTAGCATGGTTTTTATATATATTGGAATTTTATGAATTATGAAATTTTAGTTACATTATATCGTAATAAAGTTTTAATTTTACTGCGTTTTTGGGAATATAAGTTATAATAAATGAAGTTTTATTATTTATTTCTTTATTCTATTATTTAAATATGTAATATCTGGTCAGGATGTTACATGCTGGAGAGTAAGGACATTTAATTAAATGTATAAAATTGATATGGTTGTTTCAACTGGTTGAAAAACCCTGTGAAAACTACATAGTTTTAAAAAATCAAGTGAAATACCTTTTGAAAACATGTGCTAAGTTCACAAGAGGGGAAGCAAACGTGGAAGTTGTTCTTAGCTCTCAAAATTGTGATTTTGGAAGGGCTGGAATTGGTTACAACTCTTTTAATGAAAAGAAAGTCAAGAAGTTTGCTAATTTCTTGTCCAAGAATGCATCAAGTGATATTTCTTTGACAACTTGCAATTATTGTATGAGAAAAGGGCATATTTCTAAAAGTTGCAAAGCTAGAAAATATAACGTACCTAAGGGCTTTATGAAATGGATCCCAAAAGGATCAAGAAAGGCTTAACCATGTAATGTATATTCGTTTTGCTAGTTATTAAAAGTGAAAAGAAAAACTTATGGTACCTTGACACACTTAGTGATAAAGGTTATGCTATACAAAGCCATGCATATAGAATTTATAACAAGATACTAATGACTATTAAAGAGTTCATGTATGTTGTATTTGATGAAACTAACCCAAAGTTGCAAGATCAAGTGTCAAAGAATACAGATGAAGATGATCTACTATTGGAAAAGAATTTTGCTGCAGAAAAGCACTCTAATGTAGAAAAGCACTATATTGTAGAGAATCAATCAATTGAAAAGGAAAAACAGCCAGCTAAAAAAGTTGTAGATAGAAACTTACCTAAGGATTGGATCGAGCCTAGAGGACTATCAAAGGACAACATTATTGGTGATATTAAATAGGGAGTATCCACTAGACGAGACTTGTATTTTGTGAACATGTTGCTTTTGTATCTCAAATTGAACAAAAAAATGTGAATTAAGCTTTAAATAGTAATTGGATTGTTGCTATGCAAGATGAACTCAATCAATTCACAAGAAATGATGTGTGGTTTCTAGTTCCTAAAATTGATGACATGAATATAATTGGAACTAAATTGGTTTTTAGAAACAAAATGGATGAAGATGGTAATATAGTAAGAAACAAAGCTAGACTAGTTGCTAAAAGGTATAATCAAGAAGAAGGCATTGATTTTGATCAAACATATGCACTTGTAGCTAGGTTAGAAGTTGTGAGATTACTCTTAGCATATGCTTGCATGTGTAAATTTAAATTGAATCAAATGGATGTGAAAAGTGCATTCTTGAATGATTTCTTAAATGAAGAAGTGTATGTATCACAACCTCCTGGCTTTGAGGATCATCTCTATCTTAAGCATGTTTTCAAATTGAAAAAGGCCTTGTATGGTTTGAAACCAACACCATGACAATGGTATGAAAGGATAAGTAACTTTCTTCTATCAAAAGGTTATGCTAGAGGTGTAGTTTAGGTGTATGTTGATGATATCATCTTTAGTTCAAATAATATCATCTTGTGTAAAGAGTTTGTTGCAGCTATACATGGAGAATTTGAGATGTCCATGATGGGTGAGCTTACCTACTTTCTAGGGTTTCAAGTCAAGCAACTTAAACATGGAACATTTTTAAGCCAATCAAAATACTATTTTGACTTGTTGAAAAAGTTCAAAATGGAGGATTGCAAGGAAGCTGGCACTTCAATTGCTACAAATTGCCTTGTGGGTGCAGATGAGGCTGGCCAACCAATGGATTCAACCAAATATAGAGGGTTGATTGGGTCTTTGCTCTATCTTACAACAAGTAGGCCAGATATCCAGTTTGGTGTGTGCTTATGTGCAAGGTTCCAAGCAAATCCAAAGGAGTTGCAAAAAGGATTCTAAAGTATCTGAAAGGAACAACCAATGTTGGTTTATGGTATCCATGTGATTCTAACATAACTCTTAGTGGTTTTTTCATATTCTAACTATGCAGGGTGCAAATTGGATAGGAAAAGCACAAGTGGCACTTGCCACCTACTTGGCTCAAGTCTAATCTCATGGAATAATAAAAAGCAAGCATGTGTAGCACTCTCCATTACTGAAGCTAAATATTTAGCAACTGAACATGGTTGTGCACAAGTCATGTGGTTGAAGCATCCACTCTTGGACTATGGTGTAAAGCTAAGTAAGGTATCCTTGTATTGTGATAATCTGGTGTCATCAACTTAACCAAGAATCCAATACAACATTCTAAAATCAAGCATATAGAGATTAGGCATCATTTCATTCGAGATCACGTTCAAAAGGGAGATTGTGAAATTCAATTTGTTAAAATTGAAAATCAATTAGCTGATTTGTTTACAAAACCATTAGTTAGAGATAGATTTAACAAGCTAAGAACTGAACTAGGCATATTACACATAAAGAATGTGGTCTAATGTGTTTTTAGCATGTTAATCTTATGTATTCATGCATTGATTTCATTAAAATCAGCTAATGTGTGCATAAACTAAAAACTGTCATATTTAGCCTGTTGATTTTTCATTTCAGTTTGTTGATTTCACTTAAATTTGCCTCTATTTGCAAAAACTATGGTCTGTCAAAGATCATGAATTCTTAAGATACTGCAATCAGGTACATTAATCTGGCTTGGGTAACCTAAAATGAATTAATGGAATAAATTTGTATCATTTAATCAACTATTTTTGAAAATTAGCATGTTCAATTATAAATATTGCACTTGAATTCTGGCATTTGCATCATACATCTCTTAGAAATGGCCACACCCATAGTCATTATGCCTCATCGTCAACAGAGAGCTGCCCAATCTGATGAAGAACACTTCACTCCTCCCACTCCAAGGTCTCCAAATCAAGAACATCATGGGAGAATTGAGGCTTGGTTTGAAGACCATGAGGACAACATCCAAGTGTTCCTCATTGAGATGACTAGGAAGCAAATCAACATTCCTACGGTGCTGAGGTTTTCATGGCTAAGAGGTGAGTGGTTTAGAACATTAACATATCATTAAGACACCATTAAAAGACAAATTTTGGGTGAGAAGAAAGGTTTTTATGCTTGTCATTGTGTCATAGTTAGAGGAATACGAAATTGGAGAGTGATCAAAGAGGAACTCCCAAGAATCTTCATTTTTAGCAAAGGAATCGAGGTTAGGGGAGCTTTTACGCGCTAATTTTATTTAAAGTTTGATGGGCATGCTAAATCGAGTAACCTTACGCGTTAACTTTATTTTAAATTTGATTCGCATGCTAATTAGAGTAACCTTATGCGTTAACTGGATTTTAAATCTGATTCACATGCTAAATAGAGTAACCTTACACGTTACCTTTATTTTAAATTGGAATGGCATGCTAAATAGGGTAATTTCATGTGTTGATTATTTTAAGTCTGATTGGCATGCTAAGTATGGTATGATTATGTATAAATTGTATATTCCATTTTAAAGTTTGTGGTTCTGGGAAACTTCCAAAATTAGTCTGGAAGGTGGTGAACTACCGCCAGACTATCTTTTCCTTGCTCGGCCATTTAGGGTTCTTGCAAAGGAACCACCTGCCAAAAATAGTGTAAAAATAGCATATTTGACCAACGTTGACCGCCCTTGCCCAGAGTTGACCAGTGTTGACTCTTTGATTGTTTAGTGAGAGGCTGCCACGTGTTAGAGCAGTCTCTCCCAAATTAGTTTCCCTTCCGAAATTAGGGTTTCCCATGTGAGTTTCTTCCATGGTTGATGACCGTTGCGAGGAGGACTGATCGGACTGCTGCAAATGATTCGTGATGACTGCGAATGCACTTTTGACGACGCGCACGGTGATAGGGTGGTGGTGTTCAGTCTTGTTCGAACTTGTGCAGATTTGTGACGATCGAACTCACGTGCAGATTCGCGATTATGTTCGTCTCATTGTAGGCACGGCAACAACGCGAAAGTGAGGAGAAAAATAAATGGTGGTCACGAAGAGAGGTACTACAATGGCAGACGCGAGGTAGTGGGATGGTGGAGGAAGCAGGAGGCGCGAGTGCGATGTTGTGGCTGCATTGGAAGCGATGCCCGTCGACGACGGCGCGGGACTGAACGGGGTCTACATAGTTCTAACGTGAGCGCGACGAGGGCGCAAGTGCAGGCGTGATTGTGGCGGCTTCGCGATGAAGAAGACGCAGTGGTGGTTCATGGCACGAGAGTTGCAGGCATGACGTGGCGGTGGCTGCAGGAGGCGCGGAGAAGACGATGCATTCGCGAACCCACTGGTGCAGCAGTAGAGACGGTGTTTTTCGGTGATGGTGCGACAAGGTGGCTTCGTTTCGGCGTGAGCAGCGGTGGCCGGCGCAGTCATGGCGGCCATGGGGAATGCCAGCGACGGAAGAGTGATGGAGAGGGAGAAGGAGATTAGGGTTAGGGTTTTGGTTATGGGAAGGAGAGAGAGAGTGATGAGGTGGCAGGTTTTGATTGGTGATTTGAGTTAGTAGGGGATTGATGATGTGGCAAATTGTGAGTGGTTATTTTAGAGAGTGGGAGATTGAAGACGTGGCAAGCTTTAATTGGTTAATTTAATAAGTGGAGGATTGTCACGTGGCGTAATCTGGTGGACTGGAGTTAAGTGATATTAGTGGTGTAAATTAGTAAAAAGAAGGGGTGCAGAAAAGAAATGGAAAGTCCAATTGTAGGAGGGGGTGTAAACCTGAAAACAGGGGTGCAGTTAGCTCCATAAATATTTTTTAGAAATAGAGATTCCAGTTGGAAAAAGGGATGTAAACATGAGAATTGGGTGTGCATTTAGTACCTGAACTATTTCTCTCCAAAATTCCTATTTTTGGGACTTAATATATGAATTAAAATATTCATTATTTACACTCTTGAGGACCTAAATTAAATTACAGTTGCATTATTAAACTCAAGAATATCCAATAATAAATTTGATGCAACTAATATCAAATTTTTAAGTGCAAAAATAATATTAGATTCCCAAAATTTAATTATTGAATGTGAGTCAAGGTTCGACTCATCATACCTTCCAAGTAGTATGGAAGCGGGCAGTGCCTGGCGATACGTGTCTCCCGTCAGACGATTTTACTGCAACAGTATTGGTGTTGTTGATTCTGTAGGCGTGATCTACAAGGCTTATGGTGATGCTTAAAGGTGGGATTGTTGGTGTTCCTTGAGTTGTGGCTCGGAACGTATCCCTTGAGTTGTGGCTCGGAATAGGGGTTAAGCACGTGGTATTCCTTGAGTTGTGGCTCAGAATAGCATCTCTTGAGTTGTAGCTTGGGATGGCGGATGAACACGAGGAACCCTTGAGTTGTGGCTCGGGTTAGCGAGTGTTGCCGATGTGAGTGTGCTGGTTGTGGCCAGTACGGATAAGTCCAAATAGATTGCCCTCCTCAGTAGTTGGTTGACGAGTTTGGTAGTCTTGGGACGTTGCGAACCATGTTTGCATTTGGGAACTCCACCTGGCGTTACGGTGTATGATTCGTAGGAATGGTTCCTGCACGTGCTCTATCAGTTGTGGTCGATAGGTATGGCAGCAAGTCATCTTGAAGTATTCACTAGAAGATGTAGAACACGAATAACCTGGTTGTGACCAAGTAGTATGAATTTAAAAGATGGAATTCATTTGGGATGATTGTGTTGTTTATATATATATATATATATA
>Ga0214542_1001503_pt1 | contig 47854 bp, 19 predicted proteins | sample CNSS1metaG_FD_160096 | JGI IMG/M metagenome (GOLD analysis project Ga0214542, IMG submission 160096) | Root nodule microbial communities from cowpea collected in UCLA plant growth center, Los Angeles, California, USA - CNSS1 | ecosystem: Host-associated > Plants > Roots > Nodule | place: USA... | reverse complement strand
ACAAATAACCATTAATTTTTAAAAATTTAATAAATAATTAAATTATAAAGGGTAAAGTTGGAATTATGAAATGTGGACACAAAAGAGGGAATCCCCTTTATATATAGTTATAGATTATTATTATTATAGATGAATCCAAAAGTGATTGTCATCTAATCACTCTTCTATAACAAAATTGAAAAAAAAATCAAAATAATCAATAATACAATAATTTAATTATTTTATATTTTAAATTAGGATTAAGTATGCTTTTTTAATTTAATACTTGTGAAATTAAAATTCTTCCTTTCCTCTCAAAGTGACATATAAGATTTATCACTGTATTCCTATACTTAAGCAACACATAAAATACGTCCTCCATAAAATTCATATAAAACACAACTTTGTTTATTATTTTTTTAAAATTTAGGGTATTTGTCAATTAATGTCAATTTGGTCTTTAAGTTTTTTTCTATTTCAATTTGGGCCTTGTATTTTTTAAAATGATTCACAGTTGTGTCTATTAGGTTTTAGAGAGAGGGGTATCACTAGGGAGAACAAACACCAATGAGACCTCAGTCCAAACACCAAGGAGAACACAACAAGTTTCTTTAAAAGTATTTTTACAAATATTTGATAAAAATGTCAATTTTAGTAAGAATATCATCATAAGATTTATACAAAAAGTAAATTGAGTCTCAATTTAAGGAAAAACAATATTGCTTCATTTTTATAAAAATTGAGACTAAATTAAAACTAAAACACATGGGGACAAAATGGAATCATTTTGATACGTGACATAAATGTAAAATGACACATGTACAAAATTAAAACAAATTTAAAAAAATTCAAAAAAATCACAAAGGAACACATGGTCTTGACTTTAACACCATTTGGTCAAAATTGACAACAATGACCAAATTGAATAATTTTCAAAAAAATAATGACCAAATTAAGATAAAAATAAATCTAAAGGACTAATTTAACACTAATTAATAAATACAAGGATAAAAAAGTAATTTAATCTTATTTACTTTTTAGTTACTCTAATTTTGAAATTAAATTAGGACAAAATTGTGCTCTGCCTCTAAATTAAATTAGTCCTATTGCTAACATGCAATATGTGATGACGAATAGTAACCATATTCTCAAGAAAAATATTAGAAAGAAAACACTAATAAAGTTTTGTTGATCAAGAAATGAAAAAAAAAAGTTTTAAAAAAAATTGAGAAAAAAAAAGTAATCTGAGAAAGAAAAAAACAACTTACATTAATTTCATGTTTTACAGAAGGCAATGTCCATCAAAATCAAAGAAAAGGACACACAAACCCAAATATTCTCATTCTCAAAGTGCTTCTTCGGTTGTTTCTGTTATTGAAGTTCCATGACGGCTCGCACTGCCTGCACGTGCCACATGGTTTTCTCCGTCGAACGGGTTACTCCGACCGTCGTGTCTGTGTTCTCTGGCATTGACAACACTAAACTGTTGGCTTTCCGCTTCCAATTTCGAAGGAACACACACCTTCTCACTGCTCAACTTTCCAATTCTTTCTCCAATTTCGGATTTCATTCTCACTCCCAGGTTTCTTTCACTCTTTCACTCACTCCTTTAATCTTTCCACTTATTCACAAAGTTTAAGTGTTAACAAAACATAAATATTTGACTACCCAATTGTGTTCTGTGAATAAATCGTCGTTTTCAAATTAAGGGTTTATATTCATTCATGAATTCACCGTTGCAAAGTTTTGTTGCCATGCAGTGATATTACTTTGTTTAAAAAAATTAAATCTTTTTGTTTGCATTTTGCAGTGTTTGAATTCCGTTCAATCGCATGTTCCTTCGCGGTTGCCTTGGATGGGTCCATTTCCTGGTGATATTGCTGAAGTGGAGGCATATTGTAGGATCTTTAGGAATTCTGAAAGGCTTCATTCTGCTTTAATGGATGCCTTGTGTAACCCGATCACTGGCGAATGTAGTGTTTCCTATGAGGTTCCGTCTGACGAGAAACGGCTTCTAGAGGATAAAATAGTATCTGTCCTTGGATGCATTGTGGCCCTTGTGAATAGTGGGAGGCGGGATCTTCTTTCTGGAAGATCATCCATTGTGACTCCCTTTCGTGCTGCAGAGGTTGGTGCGATGGAGGATACACTTCCCCCACTTGCCCTTTTCAGGAGCGAGATGAAGAAGTGTTGTGAGAGCTTGCATGTTGCTCTTGAGAACTATTTAGTTCCTGGTGATGATCGGAACTTGGATGTGTGGAGGAAACTTCAGAGACTGAAGAATCTGTGCTATGATTCTGGCTTTCCTCGTGGGGAGGAATGTCCATGTCCTTTGCTGTTTGCGAATTGGAGTCCTGTGTGTTTAAACACTCCCATAGAGGACATGGAATCCAAAGAATCTGAAGCAGCTTTTTGGACAGGTGGGCAGGTAACGGAAGAAGGTCTAAAGTGGTTACTTGATAAAGGATATAAGACCATCATAGACCTCAGAGAAGAAGATGTAAAAGATAGCTTCTATCAAGCAGCTGTGTATGATGCTATTTCATCTGGAAGTATTGAGTTGGTCAGGATCCCTGTTAAAGATGGGACTGCACCTACCATGGAACAGGTTGAGAGGTTTGCATCTTATGTTTCAGATTGCAGTAAAAGACCAATTTATCTTCATAGCAAGGAAGGAATTTGGAGAACATCTGCCATGGTCTCTAGATGGAGGCAGTACATTACTCGTACTACATCACAGCTTGTTTCTAATCAAGCAGTTATTTCCAATGTCGTGTTATCAGATTACACAAATGGATCTGGAAAAATGGAGGACTCAATGATTGCCAAGGGGTCCTTCCAGGAAAAGGATACCAATTTGCTACGAGAGGGTGCAACACATGGTTCTTCTGCCTCATTTGACTCACGTAACTCTTTGAAGACGAATGATGAAAAAACAAAAAGCAATGGGGGCATAAGTCAACTTAATCCTGATAGTAGGGCCTCATCACAAGCCACTGGTGCTTCTGGGGAAGGATCTTTTCCAAGTTTCTCCGGTAAAACTAACCCTTTGGAAGCTCAAATTCCTCCTTTTGATATCTTTTCCAAAAAGGATATGTCCACATTTTTGGGAAGTAGGAAAATGTCAAAACCCTCTTATTTCAGTTATCAGGTTAAAAGGGTGGAATGTCTGCCAGACTCAAGGAGCTCTGAACCTAAAATTGTGGGCCGAGTGAAAAGTTCCAATGGGTCAGCTCGGTCACATCACACAGTTGGTAGCGGTTGGAAATTAGAGAGTATGAATAATTCCCGTTCTGCTAGGACAACATTTAATGGGTATAGTGAGGGGGAAAGGAACTACAGGGCTGATGCCAATATCTCTACCGCTGTGAACAGTGATATTGATAATGTGAATACTAACTCCCGAAGGACAGGAGATGATAAAGATAAGGCTAGGTTAGCCTTACGAGATCAAGACTTGGGGCTTATTGAAGGAGACATGTGTGCATCATCAACTGGGGTGGTAAGGGTGCAGTCAAGGAAGAAAGCAGAGATGTTCTTAGTACGAACAGATGGATTTTCTTGTGCAAGAGAGAGGGTGAGTGAATCCTCTTTAGCCTTTACTCATCCCAGCACCCAGCAACAGATGCTATTGTGGAAATCTACGCCAAAGACTGTTTTACTGTTGAAAAAGCCAGGAGAGCATCTCATGGAAGAAGCTAGACAGGTAATATTTTCCTTTTCTTTCCACCTCTAGGAATCATTCAAGCCATTCAAAATAGTTTTTGTTTTGTTTCCAATGGCCCAGATACCAAAGTTTCTAACAATGAAGTTTAGGTTTGAATTTGTGTTTTGGTTACATAGAGGAGTTTAGTGGGGAGGGGAGAGGCAAATAGAGGTGGGCTCAGCATATATGCTATGACACTATGAAGGAAGGAGCTTAGTGACAACAATTTATTTAACAATGATTTAGCATCATATTTGTCAAGCATTGACGTTCCTTTCATATGTACTCTTTAATTATATCTTTGCTCAACCTTGCATATTCGTTTTTCCACTAGTGTGAAGAATCATAAGTATGTGGAGATTCATTTAGGCCCAAACTCCTTTATATAGGCTTAATCAAGGTTATCAGGAGAGTCTACATAAGCTCGTGGGAGCTATGTAGACTCAACTTGTAGATTCGGCTCATAGACCCAACTCGTAAACTCTTGATAGTGTACCTCATATAAAAAATAACACCATAATTAATCAAAATAGTAAACAATAGTTTTGAGATTCTAAAATAGCTAAGCTTAGCACACGACTACTGTATAAGTTCAAACCACACCAAATAAATAAGTTCATATAATTATAACACATACATTCTTAAGGCCATGACAATTAAATTACTAAAAGTGGAAAAATATCTTAAATTTTTTGGTCTCCAATCCTCTAATGACGTCATCTCCAAGATCATCCATCATCTTTATTGCCATCCAACAACATATGTCCTATTTCCTACAACATTTTTCTAAGTCTAGGAAGTGAAGTGCTTCTATATTGGGATCATAATAATTTGAACCAGTTCCACTTTCAGACATTGTAAAACTTTTGCAACTAAACATGAAATAGGAAAAAAAAAGAAAAAACATTAGCAATTAACAAAATAGATCCAACATAAAGAAAAATAAAATAAAAAACAGAAAATGGACAATAGGAAATATGTGGTGAGTGGGAAGAACACTCTCATCTCTTTGGAGAGATTAGACGTGACTTGTTAGAGAAGAGAACAATGTTGGGGAAGAGCCACACAACGGCGGTCGAAGACATTGTGCAGAGAAGATGCGACTATATATGCTTTTCACAAAGGTGACATGATGACATTGGGGAACAAGGTGTAGAGAAGACGTGAATGGCACCAAATATGTGACGTGAAGTGGTGGTGGCTAGAGATGAAGCACAAAATGGAGGTATGCTTTCTATTTGGAGAATCTCTGACCCAACCTATTGTTCTTTACAATGTGGGTTTTCAAAACGTGAATAAAAACATTTCATGTCGACTTTGTGCCCAATCACAGACTCAGTAACTCAAACTTTATCTCGTGAGTCTACCACTAGTGAACCGAGTCTACAAGAAGTGAACCAAGTCTACCATGGGTAAACTAATCTCCATGGTGTCTAAGTACACACTTTCAGCCCAACACGTCTCTGTATGAACTGGGGAAATAAATCTTTTAGTGAATGTATGAACTGGGGATTGGGTAATGTTATTATTAGCTTAATTTGGTATTCTGACAGAATTTGTACTTAGTGATCCTTTTGGGAACTATATATTTGTTCTGAATTTCTTATAACTAGTTTTGGTAACTAATCTGCAGGTTGCTTCTTTTCTGTATTACCAAGAGAAAATGAATGTACTTGTGGAACCAGATGTGCATGATATATTTGCAAGCATTCCTGGGTTTGGATTTGTCCAGACCTTCTATAGTCAAGATACTTGGTACATGAGTTTGTGAATTTATGTGTAACAACTTTACCTTTTCCCACTATATAAAATTTGTGTTTCATTAAATTGTTGATTAGTATATCTAATACCTCTGGTTCAGTGATCTACACGAGAAAGTGGATTTTGTAGCTTGTTTGGGGGGAGATGGTGTTATACTGCATGCTTCGAATCTGTTCAGAGGTGCTGTACCCCCTGTTGTGTCATTTAACCTTGGTTCTCTTGGTTTCCTGACTTCTCATAATGTACGCCTTTCAAATCCATCATTTATTTCACCATAAAGAAATGTTGGTATCTTTTTGGGTCATGTGTTTGACTGCTATTCTTTTTTCTGTTTCTAGTTTGAAGACTACAAGCAGGACTTACAACAAATTATCCATGGTAATTGTGCACAAGATGGAGTGTACATCACTCTCAGAATGCGTCTCCGATGTGAAATTTTTCGTAAGGGTAAAGCTGCACCAGGGAAAGTATTTGATATTCTCAATGAGGTTGTTGTTGATCGGGGTTCTAATCCATACCTGTCAAAGATTGAATGTTATGAACATGGTAGACTTATAACCAAGGCATGTTTGATTATGTTATTGTTATTTGCACACCAAATTTCTGTCTTTTATATTTGGTGATGAGAGCTTTCAGTATCTTTAAACACCTTTAGAAAGCAGTGTCATTCATTCTATACGATCATTGTCATGTCTTTCAGGTACAAGCTGATGGAGTCATTGTGGCCACCCCTACTGGAAGCACTGCCTATTCTACAGCTGCTGGAGGTTCCATGGTAAGGTTGAGCGAGATTTCTTTAGGAGCATGGTTTGAGCTGTATTTTTACTAAATTAAATAGAATTACTGGCTTACATCTTTCCCTTGGAATGATTTGGATGTTAAAATGTTCCATGTTGGCTAGGAATATGACCAATTTACTCCTTCCCTGGATAAACGGTTATTATTTCTAATCCTGATAAACTGTGCTTACAAACATTGGCTATTATTGGTTCAAGCAATATTTCCTAACCTGCTCTTTCTACCCTCAGTAAATGGTGAACATTGTACTGACACGTCTTCTTCCTAATTTCAGTGCATTGCTCTGTAAGTGGCAGACTTGGCAAGAGGATATTGTGAATGATTTTTTAGTCAAATTTTTAGTCCCTATTTATTGGCTAAAGGAAATATGAAAACTAATCCCTGTTTGTCGGCCAAACTTATAAAAGGAAATATGGAAACTAAAGTTATCAAGGGAAATATGGACAAAATAGGAAAGATAAAATTTATCCTAATAATTACAAATATATTCTGAATATATACAGGGAGATTCTATCCTAAATTAGCTCCTATTTACAGCAGGCAGATTAGAAATCCTATGAGAATCATTATTTGTTCTAAGAAAACTGGAACTCGTGATATTAATTAAGTTGTAATAAACAATCTTTTCTTACATTCTTCGGAATGTTGGTGATTGACATTTGACAAAGCTGAGCGAGTTGCAGATAACTGCACCAAGACACAGTCCCCCTCTACTTCAAACCCACCTTTTGGGTTTGTCCTCGTTTTGTAAAATAAAGAACAATTTTAAGTAGAGGCCGCCCTTCTTCCTTCTGGAACCTTTCCCAAAAGAAGTTTCATGCAGTCTATACTTACATTATAAAGAAAATGTTCTTATTTTTACTTTTCCTTTTGCATGTGGCTTCTATCATGTGGAAAGTAGAATAGTGAACATCGATCGAAAAAAGGGACTCTGAAGATGCAATCATGTAACTATCCAAAGAGTTTGTGTTCAGAGTTTTAGTTAGCATATAAACCTCATAGATGTAGTCTTGTGTGGGTTCCTTTCCGTGAATATAAATTCTTAAATTCTATTTGTGCACAAATCTTCTAGTGGCATGGTATCTACTCTGTAACAGTATGAAATCGGCCTGAATTAATTGTTTTCATCGATAAGTTTTTCTAATGAAAAAAATAAACTGCAGGTCCATCCAAATGTTCCTTGCATGCTGTTTACCCCAATCTGTCCACATTCGCTCTCATTTAGACCAGTCATACTTCCAGACTCTGCACAACTTGAATTGAAGGTGAAGTTAGTTATAAAGTTGTATGATTAATTGCTTATGATGCATCTTTGCCAAAAAAATGTTCCTCTTCAGATATGCTAAGTTGTCTCAGATATGTATTGAAAAAAGCTACATGGTTAAGGTCACATGGTAATTGCGATCAACAAATTTAGGGACATAATTTATTTTGTATGATTTGGAATTGAGGGGTTAACTAATTAATTTAAGATTTCGTGATTAGAATATGAGTGACAGGAGTTTATTGCTCACAGATTCCACAGGATGCAAGAAGCAATGCCTGGGTTTCATTTGATGGAAAGAGAAGGCAGCAACTTTCAAGAGGAGATTCAGTACGAATATCTATGAGTCAGTATCCACTTCCAACAGTTAACAAGTTTGATCAAACAGGAGATTGGTTTCATAGCTTAATTCGCTGCCTAAATTGGAATGAAAGGCTTGATCAAAAGGCTCTGTAAAGCATATGAAAGTGAAGAGCGAAGATGCTTTCTTCACCTGTACAGATTATACGTTAGGATTACACAACTTTACTAGAGTGCTAGTTACTGCATTATTTTAACATTGGCTTCTCATGCATACTATTGTCGCAAGATGATATGTATTGACATTTAAAGCTGTAAATTGATCTCAGAAGCAGTTCACTGTTGCGTTTCGAAGTTCACCATTGGGCTTCTTTTTTCTCATTATTATACTCTATATATAGAGTAGTTGAGTTACTATTACTATTTTGCTGCACTTTAGCCTCATTTTAATATAAATAACACAGGCGTACTGTTCTAGACTCTTCCCTGATCCCTATTCACGTTCTCCTCGGATTTTTCTCTCTATTTTAACAAACCGGTAAACATAAATTCTGCGATATTATGTACATGTTTGTGTAACAATGGCCTCACTTTTGGGAAGAAGAAAAATCCAGGGTTACAGTTTCTGTCAACTAACTGGATTTACACTAACTATGTCAAAGTATTCTGCAATTTTATAGTGAAGATTTTACGATTTAAAAGTTTTTGATGACCTATAAAATCTGTATTTGTCTACTCAACAAGCAAAAGGGTGTAACTTGAATCAATTATAAATTTTATTATGTTATGATGCTTCGCTAACGAAAAGGAAAATGTATACTTCGATATTTCCATAGCATGCCAGTGGGTAAGCTTCAGTTACCTGTCCCAAAACTTAAACTTAAAAAGTGATTGATTGCGTTAAGAAAAAAAGAAAGATAACCGCTCCGTGGTTGTCCTTTTAAGGGTATGTTTTTTTGGGAAATATAACAGGATATGGAGATGATTTAGTGGATAATAACCGAAACAACAACAGTATATACAAAAGGAAAGAAGAAAGAGAAATTTATGATGGACAACTTTATAGTAGAATTCATCTAATAGAACTATTGTACCATGCAAGCACAGATGGATACACACTAGTTCCCCCCATGAAATTCTAGAAAAGGGAATACTAAATACCCATGGTGATTTTCGATTGTGGAGAATGATAACCAAATGGTATTCTTTGCCACTATCAAGCATATGTTATGGTATCAAAACCCGAAAACAAAAGAAAATATGAAGTTTATAGGAAAGAAAAGAAAAAGTGGGGGAGGAGCAAATGTATTTTTTATGCAGAAAGCAAGTGGGTTGGTTCTTCACATGGCCCTAACAGCCCGGAACCTGGGTTCCTTTGGAAGGAACTTCTGCTCAGCATAGACAGACATGTAGTCACCAAAAACAAACTTAGGATAAGTGTGATCCAGTTGTTGGTCTTGTTTTTCCACGAGTTGAGGTGCAGGACAAATGGTGGCCTTGAATGAAGGGTTATAGAAGGAGGCAATGGATCTTCTGTTCCCATCTGGAGTGGCCAAAACCCTGTGCCAACAACTCTTGTACCTTCCATTGCTGAGGACCTCAATCTGATCACCAGTGTTGATCACAATGGCATTTTCCAGAGGCTGCACATCAATCCATTGCCCATCTTTCAGCATCTGAAGGCCACCAACCTTGTCATCTTGGAACAGAAGGATGACACCTCCTGCATCAGTGTGAGCTCGCAGACCTTTCACAAGCTCTGGATTGGGACATGGAGGGTAGTGGCTCACCTTGGTGCCAAAGAATGCACCCTCTCCTTCTCCACCGTTCAGTGCCTTCTTCATGTATCCTTTGGGTAACCCCAGATTCTCATCCATCACCTCCATCACCCTCTCTGCCAATTTCTTCAACTCGCACCGATATTCCGCCATGGTTTCCCTGTCATCCATGTCAAAATTCAGTTATGCAATCATCACGAAGCTCTACCTATTGTTTCGTGACATGACACCACCCAATCGGTATGTTCTATGGTCGTTCTCCATGGTTTTCAAATTTCATGTCATCTATATGTTTGCTGAAATGACCAATTTTAAGAGTAAGATGGATTGATTTCTGATTTACTCCAATTTTCTTCAACTTGTACAAAAGAACATAAGAGAAAGTATATGTGACAAGGGAGTGTGCATGAAATTATACCTTGTATGAAATATAATTTTTTATGTGATGTTCGACTTTTTTTTTTTTTTTTTTTTTTTTTTTTTTGGTTTTTGTTTGACTTTGTTGAAGTATGAAGAACTGTTGAATTGCTTTATTTATATATACCTGAAGCCTGGTGTTTTTTCTGGCCACTCGTTATCATCAAGGAGAGTGATAACGTCCTCCCAATCCACATACTCCTGCTTTTCACTGTCCTTCTTTTCAGCTAAATCACTCAGTAGCTTCACTGATGTAGACTTCTTGAAATTCTCCTCTCTTTCCAGCTTATAAAACTCAGAGGCAACCTTCTTCACCCTCTCAAGGAGTTCCTCTGGAATGCCGTGGTTGACCAACTGTAACACAAAGCATGAGTTTTGATATGCATAAACATGTTTTAAACATCATAGGAACCATTCTTTGAAACATAAACAGTGTAAGTAAGTACCTGAAAAAATCCCCACTCTTCACAGCCATTTGCAATCTGAGCCATAGTTTTGGCTCTTTCTTCTCCATTCAGCTTTGAAAAATCAATCACTGGAATTGCCATTAGATGAGAAGGTGCAGAAAAGTGAGGAAAAGTGATAGAGTGGAAGTGTGAGAGAGGGAAAGAGATAATAACAAGTGTTGTTTTGTGCTGTGGTTTGGGTGGGAAGTACCTATAGCTATTTATAGCAAAACTTCCCACCTTATTGGATACATAGTTGGATATCAACCAATAGTATATGTTCCCTTTAAAAGTAAGCAGCCGTTAGAATTAGGTCACAGACGGTGATACATTTAATTAAAATTTCATATGTCAATGCTTGCTTTGGGAGTTACTGCGTGTTTTAGCCTACAAGTCTACAACAAAGGCCTTCACTTTTCAGGTGATGCATCATATTAATTATCAAATGTATTTTCTTAATTAAAACATAATCATATTGCTAATCATGTTAGGATTTTGATTCTTAAAAATATAAAATATACATTACTTGAAGAAACTTTTGTGATTTATTTGATTTATATACTCTGTACATAAAGCTAAAATATAGCAATTCATAACAGATCTGTGGCTGACCGAGTCAAACACTATGGCTGACCTCATTTTTGTCCAAAACCAGCACAAGCACTTTCATTAAACCACCATTAGCACTGCATAATTATACTTAAGTAAAACCATGTTGGGATAATTTAGTTTTCCTTTTGGTATTGATTAATGTGAAATTGTTATCTTGTTAGTAATAAAGTATGATTAGTTTATCCTTTAGCAGAGTTTGAAAATGATGATTTTGCGTATAGTTTAAATCTGTGCCGACTAATGTAATGAAATGTTGACCACCCCATATTGCTTTGTAGAAGTTCTAGCAATGAATTCACACATGATGTGCTCCTTTGTGACCATTGCCATTTCGAATAGTATATGGTGTTAATACACAGATTTGCAGGCATAGTTTTAGGGGTAAGGAAGGCAGAGTCAAGGGTTCAATATATAACTCATTACACAATCATTTACCTCTAATTTAATAAGGTTGTCAACTTCGTCAATTGACATTCAAGTATAGTTAATATTTTCCTTTTTGTAATTATTAAGCATAACATGGCAACATCAAATCGCTTTAGTTTCCTCTTTGCCTTGTTCACTGATCCCTTGCAGATCAAAACTACCATTATTGTATGTTGAATAATTGAATACTTAGTGCATTATTGGGGTTTGATTTGATTCCAAATGTCCGAATGTTAGGATACATTTCTGAGCAAACAGGTGATATTGGCGTCTGATTAAGGAGTTGGGTTTTACATACTTAACTCATCCATTGCTGTACTTGCAGTACTTGAGCATCTCAAAAATCATAAACTGCTTCCGATTGCATTACTGGCATGGCCTTTGGAAGCAAAATATTCATATGGGACCACTCCTTATATACACCATCATCATCATCATTATATCAAGACAAATAACTCTTCACTGCAACCACTCCTCCTTTCATCCCAAACTCTAATCATTCATATTATTTTATTCCTCAAGCTCATTAGAGTTCTTGCAGAAAGTGGGCTTAGCATTTAATTGAAAATTTTAAATGTGAGTCTAAGTTAATAAAAAGTAAAATAAAATAGTTAAAAAAGTGTGATAGAGCAAAAGCTAATATATATTTTTGCAAGAACAGAAATATATGAAGTTATATTTGTAGGAATTAAAAACATATATTTATATCTAAAAAGAACGCCAGTCTCAAAATTATTACTACAGGTATTAATTGATCATTTCAAATATTTCCTTTGATTAATTTATTATTGTAATGACTTTAATTAGAAATATTACTAATTATATTCTTACATAATAGATAATGAACATAAACAAATATATAAGTAGCTGTCATTTATGAGAAATCATAGTTAAACTTCAAAACATATAATTTATAAAACTCTATTAACGAGAAAGATTTATACACTACAAAAATTATATAAATATGCAACACCTATTCTCTAAACATAACATTATTTATCTCACTATCTCATATGATCACATACAAGATACAATTATAATAGGTGGACAAACCACTATCAAAACATAGTACAAGATAAGCTAGTGAAATTGTGCTGTACCATATACATTAAATGATCACATAAAGTAAAATCTATTTATCTTATATCTTCATATATACAATGTTCATCACCACAACCCATCAATAATATCATCCAATAAGAATCAAATGTCTAATATAACTCATGTCCTCACTGACATAAAAAATAACTTAAACTAGTTTAACTCACAAGGCTATGACAACTTAGACATTTGACTCTACTTTTGAAAGATATATATATTGAGTAGACTCAAAGATTCTACACATGTCATACTATCTCTTGTTCCCTCGAAGCAATAAACTATGATCAAGGCCACCTTCAAGTATGACCAGCTAACTATGGTGTATTACATGGTTCGATCATGTCTCTTACTGAAGCATCTGATTATAGGAATCTCCCTCAATTATCACTAGTAGATATCTTTTTTTCTATGTGAGTTGGATACTAGGAGAGTTAAGATAATCTCATCAAATCACCATTCAATACACCATACAATCAACTCAATATAGTACTTATTCCTTGGAAGTCACCATACCTTCACCATCCACACAATTTATAAATCATATTTCTCATCTCAAACAATCGATCATATATATATATATATATATGATTGGTCCATTGGTTTATTTGAGTTATTTTTACTCTTTTCTAGCATCAAAATAGTATAATTTAAATCAAAATATTTTCAGATAATACAAATTAACCAATTGAATACACTATAACTCAGATCCCTTAACATAGTTCACAAATTTATATTCCTCAACACATCTTTAACTCAAAAATTTAAAAGGTCAATATACTAAATCACACATTACAACTAATATCTTCTCATCCAAACATTAATCACATACTTATCATATCTAATAATATTATAATTTACTAGTTTACCTTACTACGAGTTAGTAACACAAAGGGCTCCACTACTTCTACATACCTCTAATTACATAGGATGCAATCCTAACAACCCTCACATGCAATTGATTCATCTTGAGTCCTTAAAAATCACATGCAATAAATTACCAAACAAATTAAAAAAAAAGGATAATAAATGAATTTACTCTATGTAATATTTTGATCAAGTAGCACTTCTTGTTGTTGGGACTCTTATGACATACTTTGATGGTTGATGGTCAATCACATGAGTAGGCCAAAGAAAAAAAATAATTTTAGAAGGATGAGTAACTTATTTTTCTATTTATAAACTCAAGTTTTGTTAATAAAATGATCAAAATCCACTTTTAAAGACCATTTCCTCTTAGATGACCTTACAATAATAATAATGAATTTGATTAATTATATATTTTTTCACATAATTAAAATATTCAATAATTATTAATTAATAAAAAGTCATTACCATTCATAATAATTGATTGGATCAAATATATCATTTGATTAATTTAAAATAGTTTTCGACCTTTTGTTTCTATAATCAAAATTTAATTAATAATTTAGTTTCTGCATTTATATTTTTAATTTGTTTTGGTTTTTATATTTATTTTTAACTTAATAGAGTTCCAATATTTATTATATAGAATCAATATGATCTCCATTAATCTCATTTGTTTATAATTCATTCTTGTTCTATATTACCTATAAAATGATATTAATGTCACATTGATTCCATTTGATAAATATTTAAATTTAATTGAGTAAAAAAATATAAAAATCAGAATGAATGAAAGACTTAAAGAACTAAATTAATAATTTAGTCTATAATAAAAATAAAAATGGTATGAATTATTATAATATAATACTATATATAATGTACGTATTTTATGTTAATTATGTTAATGTTAATAAACTTTGCTTATGTAATATATAATAAATGTTATTGAAACATTGATTACATGAGTTTCAAAGAGAAATGATTATAAAATTTGAAAAGAAAACAATTACATGTTAATTAGTGAGAAACACTTATTAATGTTAAGGAAACACTAGTGATTTCAAAGAGAAATGATTAGAAATTTTAAAAAGAAAACGATTAGATGTTAATTGGTGAGAAACACTAATTCCTGATAAGAAAATTTTGTTTGACGTATTTCATTTCGATAAATCATTCTTTTAGATAAAAACTAAATTTTATTCATTTAATCATTAAATTATAATGTTAAATTAATTTAAAATTGAATAATAGTAATAATAATAATAAATGATAAAAAAATTTATATTTTAATATGTTTTTAAAAATATATTCTATTAATTTTAATTTATAAAAATCAGATATCAAATAATTTTATATTAATATACGATTAATTCATAGTTTAATGTTGCTAAACTATATTGTTGTGAAGTATTGAAGAGCTTTATCTTTGATAAGTTTGGTACGAAAGGTATTGGTTGCCACTTCTATTTGTCAACTTGCTCACCTTGTCCCCTATTACAATACGAGGCATATGACTAATAAGTTTCGGAACATGCACCTTAAATTTATTATTATAAATCACTTTATTTATTTTTTCACATTTATAAGTATATGTTAATATGTTAATTATTATCTTCAATTCAAACAATTATTATAGATTTTATTCATTTTTATTTTTAATAAATATATTGTTAAACACAGATATTATTTTATTTCAATCAATAATCTCGAATTTAAATCTCATGTTAAATATTTATATAGATATAACGTATAAGTCCATAAATAATATTATATATATATATATATATATATATATATATATATATTGGATTACATTGTTATAATATTACGAATAAAAAGAAAGGTATGCTTTAGTAACATTTTGTTTAACAAACCACCTAAAGAGAAGAAGAAAAAGATACGCTCTTTAATAGGAATTGAATTACATACTCAAAAACTCAACTTTAATATAATGTATATTGTTCATTATCTCACAGGCTCCTATGTAATTAAATTTGACAACACAATATTAATCCAATTATTCTCTAAAATTATAGAGTTCAACAAATTTGAGTTCAAAAAAGAAAAAAAAATGAATGAATAAAAGATAAACATTTAATTTATATTTATAATCTTTCTATTTTTTTTCTTTTAAAAATCATCTTTAAATAAAACTCAGGTGACCTTTTTTCATAGTATTATTTTTATAGTTATATTATTCATATTGAAACCAAATTAACTTTTATTTTTTACATCTTAATGTTAATTTGATTCATATAATTAATTTATATAACTATTGTATTTACAAAATTATTTAGTTCATAGATTTGGAAGAAATAAAATGTAAATATTATTTATTATACAATATATCTTTACTAAATAAGATAATAACTCCAAAGGAATTACTTTATCTAAAAAATATTTCGAACATAATTTAAAAACCTGTAAATGCAATATTCCAACAATAATGAGATTTAAATAAACTGGGTTAGGTCTTGAGCACATTCCCACATGATTAATCACTTGCATGCATGGTCTTGTTTTGGTTGGCATGGGTTTCCAATGCAATGTTTACTTATTCTCTTGCATTTTTTTAGTTCATCTTTTTATCTTCTTCTTTCTTCTTTCTTCTTTCTTCTTTCTTCATCTCATTAACCTCTCACCTAGACGTGGGTGCCCAGCTGTCCATGTACATATTCATGTGCCTATTCTATGTGCATGCATATGTATGTATATGCATCATGATTTTGCATTGGAATATTTTTCAAGTTTGGTCTCAGCAACTGTCATCATTGATCGATTGAACTCTTTTTAGCAACTTGGATACATTTCAAATTGTAATGTGTTGCTTCATTTCAGTAATTCATAAATTTATTACATAAAATATACTATTGACTAAAATATATTATTAGTGTACATTAATATACTTAAAGTTGGATAGTTATTGGCCTATTTAAGCTAAATAAATTATAACTTTCATTCATCAAAGAATATGTTAACACTTTACTATTTTTGTATGTTTATGAAAATCCTTCAAAGTGTGTTCTGTAATGTTTCTAAAAGTCCTGCAACGTGTGCGTGAATGAAAGTCCTTCAAAGTATTTGTGTGCTTAGATTTACATATAGTCAATGGTATTAAATAATTAATTAACTCTGTTTTTTTTAGAGCGTTTTTTTTAATGTATGACAAACGCTAACCAATGAAATTATTTTAAAAAAATTAAAATAGAAAATTATCATTAATTGGTGTTATTATAATTCATTTTTACTTTGATTTTCAATACATTTAATGTCATTTTTTATATTTAACTTCCGAAAAACCCGATTTTTATTGATGTAATAATATTAAAGGATACAACTAACAACTACTTTGAACGATATAATTATCACATTAATCTTCAGCTCTCTGTGACTCAGAAAAAAAAAAAGCACTTGCAATAATATAAAGTATAATTTAAATAGAGGTAGATTGAAATGCAGGCAAAGTTATAGTTAGAGAAAATCCAGGAGCTTGGTTAGAATAGTTATGGAGACAAAGATTAGAAATGTAATTCAACCCTAAACTCTATCTATTTATTATTATGTCAAAATTAAAGTAAGAAGAAGAACAACAACATAAGTGCGTTCCCCCAAAATGTCCCATTTTCATCGGAACGTGGGTTTCGTTATCGAAGGTCAACACGGTTCTAGCCACCAAAGCTCATCTATATGTAAGGCAAAACAAAATATATACACACAAATTTAAGTAACTTGCTTCAAATCTCTCAAGAAATCACGTTGTGTCTCTTTTTGTGCAACTTCAAATTTTATTTAAGTGAATTTTACTCGTAATTAGGGTTGAGAAACGCTAATATGACATTTTGTACTCGGTTCTTATGTATAATGTTAGTAAGAAAAACTTTTACGCGTACAATCAAACTATAAAACAATAAACCAAAGAATACTACAAATTAGAATAATAGACATTGATGTTTAATATGGTTGAACATCTCTTATCTAAATATTTACTGCTTTAAAATAAAGTTTCAGTCTTTTAGACAAACTTAAAATTATTTTATTACATAATTGCCTCTTTAATTTGGATAGTGATTTGTTTTTTTTTTTCTGGAAGTCTCATATTGAGTAGAGATAAGACAATTTCATAATATAAAAATAAGGTACAAACCTTACCTTACAAGCTGATTTTGTGGTGTTGAGATAAGCTTAAATCCATTTTCTAACATTTCTCTCTTAAAAAAAATATTATTTATATTATGATGAATGACTTTGTCAATGAATGAATTTAATTATATAACGAGATTCAAATTTTATCTTATAAGTCATTTTTTTAAGATTGAGTTAAACTAAATTTCACTTCTTAAGATGACATATCTGAAATGCATCCATTTGAAATTTATTATTTTTTTTGACCTATTGTGTCACCCTTATCTGATCACAATTAATGTCTAGTCTTACGTTTAGGATGTATATACCTCAGCGTAAGGATGTGTTAGGCATTTTATATTGACTAGAAATAAAACAAATTTATAGTATATAAATGAGTATAAATCTCACTTTACACGTTGATTTTATAAGATTGAGTTAGATTAATCTTAAAAATATTGTATAAAGTTAAAGAGTTTATTATAATGATTGAACAAAGAATAGGAAGTGGAAATCATGTGGATGAATTGTAAGAGACAAAAATAAAGCACTTATACAAAATTCCTTTCATAAAAAAGTAGACAAAGAGAAGCTTAATCTTAACATAGGTAGATATAAAATTGAGAAGAAAGAGAAATCCAATGGGCGAGAAAGTAGCAGTTTTCCTTGAGCGGCTTCCATGGATCCATTTCACATTCTTCTGTTCTTTATGGTTACCACGTTATTCATATGCTTTCCCAAACACAATGTTCATTTAGTGCTCAATTATTATTACAATTTTCTCAGAAATTAATTATTACAAAATGCATGTGTTTTCGCAATCGATTAGCTTAAAGGCGAACTTGTCGAGACATATATCACATACAACCATTAGCACAATACAAACTGTGAGAAACAATGTCCTACTTTGTTATTATTTATTTATTTTTAAAATCCAACTTGCTATTTTGACCTTATTTCTTTTATTTTTTTGACCAACTTTGAAGTGTTGTTATGAATGTCTTGAATCCTTGAACCAAAGGTTTTAAATTGTGATCTAATTCCGTTTTTTGAAATCTTACAGAAACTTTAATATTATAAAAATGTGGTGAACAATGCGATGCAAAGGCTGCAAAAGTTTCATATCGTGACGACCACTTAATTTAAAACATTTTCTCTTTTCACATAACATGTTGTGTTGTTAACAACCTTTTTCTTAGGAAAAGTGAGCACTAATATAAGTAACATTTTTCTCAGATTTTTTTTTAGCTAAAATCTTATGTTTAAATTCTGAAGATAAAAAATTATGATTAAAAGAAGAAATGTTACTAAAAAAAATATAAATTATATATCAATTATTAATAGAATCTAGAAATATAGTTGATGTTGAAAAAATAAAAATGGCAGAAGCACACGTTCTAAAACCTGTTCTGCTTCAACATGGCTGCATGAGTGTTGGTAGATTTTGTCAACTTGATTCAACTAGATTCACAATTTATCGTATATTTTATTTTTTAACCAAGATTTTTTGTTTTCAAAGTTCGCAATCGATCCCGATTATGGTGTTGGTCCAACTATGGTTCTTTCTTTTTATATTATCGTGAGAATTTGAACATTCATTTCATAATTAAAAAGGAGTTTGAACTTGTATAAAATGAAAGGGAAGAATATCAATAAAAATTTCGAGGACTTTCATAGCACTAGTTAAGAAATTGCTTTTATGACAATACCATGTATTATATAGTGAATACACGTGCGATTATTATTCGAGTGGACGAATAAGTTTAACAGTGTTGTATTGAAGGTTTTGTCAATTGCGACTTATGGTGACTATTAATTAGCCTTAAGCTTTGTCAAAAAATGTCTTACTTGAATTTATTTTTTTCCATTTCTTTCCTATTCCGTTTTTTTTTTTTCCTTCAAATCCAGTATTAGATGATTGGAGCGTAAACAAAAAATAAACTATAGATTCAAGTTCCATCAACATGTTAATTTTAAGATCTAACTTACTTTAATCGATAGCCTATTTGATGATTACTATAGCCTTGTTCATACTATCAATTTATTTAATGAGTGTTGACACTGTGGGGAAGCCTTTCCATGGATAAGTATTTATTAAAAATTCAAGTATCAATCTTAAAATTATAAATTGAAAGTATGAATCCAAGTATTTTCTTAGGAGAGTTAAAATCAATTTTATTTCTTCAAATTGTTAGTAAAAAGAGCAAATTCACGATCTTTTTCTCCATTTCTTTCTTTTTAGTCATTATACCACTTTATCACTCCCGTTAATTAGGTGTTATAATATTATTTGTTGGACAACATAGAGTTTATGTATTGTAGTTTTTAGTTTGACATTTCTTTTCTAAATGTGAAGAATCTAAAAAACATACTATAAATTCTATTTTTTTTATATCCCCATACTTTGGTTATGTTTATATTTGTTGGATATTCCTTCAACAAATTTATAGTATATAAGTGAGTGTAAATTTTATAAGATTGAGTTAAATTTAAAATATACTTTTTAAGATAATATTAAAGTCATAAAGAGTCTATCCAACAAAAAATATTGTTTGTTGAACTTAGAGAAATCAAAATAAGTTTCAACTTGTGAGCCAATCCGGTTCATACCACAGGTTCGAACTGGGTTGAATTGAGACAATTTTAATTTTTTCAAAAGTGGGTTGAACTCAACCATTCTCACTTAACTCACGGGTTAAACGGGGTTCAAGTCGGATTGAATGTGGGTTGACCAACTTAACCTTATAACATTTTTTTACAATTTTTTAAATTTTTTTAATAATTATTTACTATTCCTAATTATGTAGGTTCCTAATTTCATATCTTTAAATGCTAGAATATTGTTCAATAATATTTGAATAGTTTGAATGTTTAATTAATTTGATTGTATAAGTTAATACTTTAATATTTAACTATAATCTTTATAGTAAATTACTTGAGCAACCGTCTTATAAACAAAATTTTCTAAATTAGCATGACAAAAATGTGTAGATTTTTTATTTATATTTTGTTGAATAACATGACAAAAAATGTATAACATTAGTCATGTTCTATTGGACTATATGAAGACTTTATTGGAAACAATTCATCATATATTGGTGGTGAGCATGATGAAGACATTGATTCTTGATTTTCCTGTGATTGTCATCTCATTGATTGTTTAAAACATTATTTAAATATTTGAATACTTAAAAATAAATAAATAAATAATTTTTTTGTGGGTTGGTGAACCAAGCCCCTTAACCCACCAACCCATGGTAGGTTGAACCGGGTTGCAAAATTTCTGCTCACCATAAAGTGAGTTGGATTGGGTTTACTCATTTTTAACCCGGTTCGTGATGAACCAACCCGTGTGAGCCGGATTGACTCATTTTGACATGTCTAGTTGAACTTCATAATATATAAATTAAATTTTAATTTTAATTTTTTACGAATAAAAGATATCCATTGATATAGACGAGACAACCCATTTATAAACGGATATCATTTATCCATGATTCACATATACGTGTTTGAAGTATCCATTTTATGATCGTAGCAATTTTGATACCTAATTGAAAATAGTTGAGGATAAGGTGAGAATTGATATATAATGATGCATGAAACAATAGTGAGAGGCAGTGAGGCATAGAGAGAAATAGAATACATTCCCCCAAGACAGGGTTTGAGGAAGAGATGAGGGTGTGTCTAGGGTTAGATTGATGCATTGTATTTGCATGTCCCTTTTAAAAATTGTGATGGATTCCCTTTTATACATAGCTTGTATTTCAAGATCCCTCTCATTGTGAAGGTAGAAGATGAAATTGAAAACACATGGTGCTGAGTAATAGTGTCCCTCACAAGCCACCCACCACCACTCTCTCCACTTTCACAATCACTAACAATTCGTCTAGGGTGCCTGAATATGCACACACACATTCTCTCCATAATTAATTATTTTTTTCTAACTTTTATTGGTAAAACATGGTTTTCACCAGTTGCTTGCTTCTAATGTCATAAACAATTGCTAATTACTAATAATTAAATAATCTACACTAAAGTCGTTGCCTGGTCGGTGTTATACCCACCTTTTTAGCAGGGAGAAGACACCACATGTCCACTTCTAATTTCTCATTTCATTAATTTATCATTCTTTTTTAACTAAACTCATATTTAATTATATTCTCATCGTAAATCCCATTAAACTGCAAAAACAATTAATATCTATTGCTCCACACAATAAGGTCAACTCTTTTCTTTATCAATATCCACCAACTAAACAACCAAGCTTCTTCTATTGCTACTAATATTCTATACACTATACTTTTATTTCTGTATACATTTTTTTAATCAATTCTATATACTATATATTGCTTTATTCACTAATTACTTTATTATTTATTATTCACTTTAAACAACTTTAACTCTATTCATTTAATAATCACTCATAGCTTCTTTTTTCATCCGTCTTTTAAGAGTTTTATGGAGGAATAAATATACAATGAAAATGATCAATATTATTGTTGGAAGTCCTACACCGACTAGAGATAAGGTCAATTCACAATACATAAGTGAATGCAATTCTCACCTTACAAATTGATTTTGTGGGGTTGAGTTAGTCTTAAACTCCACTTCAGAGTCAGGTTAAAACCTATCATAGCGAGATTTCTTGAATATTCTGTTTCACACGTTATTGGGTCGCTAACGGATCACCCACTAATTTCACACGAGATGAATATACCTTCTTGGACATTCTGTACCACCCACTAATTTTGCACGAGATGAATATACTTCGACGTGAGTGGGTGTGTTGGAAGTCTCACATCGATTAGAAATAAAACCAATTCACAATATATAAATGGGTGCAATCCTTACTTTACAAGTTGAGTTTTATGGGGTTGAGTTAGACTTAGACTCTATTTCTAACAATTATATTTTAAATTTATGAATAAAGATAAGATTTTCTTTTCTAATATGATTGATTGTTGAAGTAACAATTATTTATCTAATAACATCTTTAGAGATTACATGTACCTTTCACAGCGTTACAAAATTGTTCATGATGAAAAATTTACATACAGTTTTTTTTTATTTTTTTTTTTTTTTTTTTTTTAATTTTCACTGAAGTCTAGTGACATTATAATTAGTTACGTAAAATCAAAAGTTATTGACACAAATTATTTGATACATGAATCTTGTAATAAAAAAATCAAGTTTGATTTAGTTGTATATATTAGTCTCTGGGTAACGAGTTTGATTTTGGTTTTGGTTTTCCAATACAAAAAATTTTACTTTCCCGACGGTGAAAAAAATATTTTAAATTTCTAAGAAATTTATAAAACCTATTTTAATATTTGTTTAATAATCACTTTTTGTTTAAGGACTTAGTTAAATTTTAAATACTTCATTAAATCTGTGTGTTTATTTGAAATTAAGAGTTTGTTTTTGTCGTTAACGAAATGACACTTGTCTCAAATTCACCCATCAACTTGTTTTTTGTCTTTTCCATTTGGTAATCAAACTCTTTTATTTTCTAAGAATAAGTTTACCAGAGAGTGGGAGAAAATTGATTGGAAACGAAAGGTGTAAATTAATGAGAGAATTAAAAACAAGAAAATGAAAGTAAAAATAAAATAATCTCGTTGACAGCAAAATTAAATAATAGAATATCTAAATTAAAAGTAAAAATATTTTAAACATACAATAGAACAATTTTTTTAACAAAAAAAATCAATTTTTAATTTTAGAAATTACTTAAATCTTAATTAAAAGGATATTAAATATTAAATTTAATAGATCGAAGTGTTATTAGTTGATACTTGAGATTCTTGTTTTAATTGGAGCCGGATTGAGTAAAAGTAAAATAAGGGTTTGTTGTTTTAATTGAATGAATTGGTTTTGATGTGAAGTGAGTTTGGGTGTGAATATCTAAACCTAACTAATGTATCCATGAATGAATAAATAGCTTGTAGCTACCTGTAATTGTAGTTGTAGGTGATGATGTATTTGGGTTTCGTGAATGCCCTCTTAGTGGGGTACTCGCTTCATTTTGTCTCCTTCATTATGGAAAGGAAACCCTACCACACCACACCAACTTATCCATTCTATTCCTTTCATTTTTTCCTATTAAAATTTTTACATCTATTAAATATAAGATGAAATTTTTACATCGATTAAATATAAGATGAGTTTACAATAGATAAATGAATACAAATCTCATCTTATAAGTCAATTTTATAATATTGAGTTACACTAAAGTTCACTTCTTAATATAATATTAGAGTCATATGTTAAAATTTATTCTAGCAATATTTGTTGTATGTTTGATCGTGTGTGTCATTTGCTATCAAGAGATTTATTATTTGTTTGACATATCATGGTAAGGCGAATTTATAATATATAATGGGTATAAATTTAACTTTACAAACTTGTAAGTCCACCTGTTAATCGCATTGATTTAGAGATTTCAAAATGAGTTTCAACCTGTGAGTTAATATCTGGCTCACCACGAATTCGAGTCGGGTTGGATCGAAAAAAATTCAATTTTTTCAAAAGTGAGTTGAACTGAACCCGACTCACTTAACCCATAGGTTGTTAGATGGGTTCGAGTCGGGTTGAAGATGAATTGACCCATTTACACTTTTTTACAATTTTTTTTGTTTTAATTATTTACTACTTCTAATTAATTATATAGGTTCACAGTTTCATGTTTTTAAATGCTAGAATGTTGTTCAATAATATTTGAATAGTTTGAATTTTAATTAATTTGTTTGATAAGTTAAATATATCGATATTTTAATCATTAACTATTATCTTTATAATAATATTTTGAGAGTTAGGTGATCATTTTTATTCCACTATTATACAAAATAAATAAAGTCAATTCACTCTTATTATAATACAATAATTATATTCATAAATGAGCCAACACACCAACTCATCAAACCCGTGATCGGGTTACAAAATTTATGATTCACTAAAAAGTGAATTGGATTAAACTGACTATTTATTAGTTTAATTCGTGGTGAATCAACCCCTATTAATACTTATATTAACTTAAATTTAAACCTAATTCAATTTTATAAAATAAACTTGTAAAATAAAATTTATACTGCATAAGTTAATCTATAATGAACTTTAAAAATTCTACTTCTCGTACAATGCTTCTGTTGACAATTTCTCTTCAGTATCATTAAATGAGTGTAGACAAAATTAAACACTTATGTATTGAAGGTCAACTATAATATAATTAAATAGGTACCACATTGTACGAGTTATTATGCATCGGTCAAAGTTAAAACTTGAATGCCATTATATCCTTGTACCAATTATTCTTATTGTCGTGTAACTATTTTAACAGATCATGTTTCAGTTTAGTGGGTTCAAAAAGTTAATTGTTTCATCATTATTCACCTTCTCTTCGTTTTCTTTACACACTTTCGAAAGAAAAAAAAGTCATAACTCTTTTAAGGTAAAGCACGTTCTCATGATATATATTCAACTTTTTTATGATTTATCTCCTCATATTTTAGTGGCTTCTTAATAGTATTTTATCTTTTAATTGTGTATTTTTTTTTTAATTTAGAAGATATATAAATTAGAGAAAAGTTGGAAGGATTAAATAATAATTCTAGTTTGTCATTAAAATCGATTTGGCTCAATTTGAAGACGTGTTGGTTTATGAGGAATCATGTTATCTACTTGTAACACACATTTATTTTTAAGTTGACGTTTTATACATTGCTGTATTAATTCTACCACGAAAACCTTTTGGAATTTCGTAAGCACTTAAGATTATAAATAGATTTCTTAAAAATATAAGCATGGTCAACTATAGAGTTTTCAAAGCCTTAACATAGTTATTTTGGTCTTCCAATTATTGATGAGAAAAAAAACAAATATCTTATTTTTATTACATTTTTTTACCATAACTTTCCTACATTACACAATTGGGTCAAAATTTTGAAAAAAAAAAAAACAAAATACAAATGGATTTCAAAAATTTGTGATCATTTTGTGTCTATTGCTAGAATTTTTTTAACAACACCAAAGTGCAGGAAAACTTATTTTCAAAAAATCAGATTTCACAAATCTTTCATACGTCATTCCTTAATTAGTAATCTTCATAATTTAGTGCATTTAGATCAGTGCTTATCTAATATCAGTTAATTTATTTCAGTATTTGTATGTTTTAGAATTTGATTATATGACTTGGAATAAAAATTGAAACACGGAACTGAGATGATTAAGCAGTTGTATACTGTGTTTTTTGGATTACTTGGACATAATCAATTAATTAAATGTTGGAAAAGAAGAGATTAAGACGACCTTAATGTTTGTTTAAGGATAATAGAGTAGAAAATAATGAAGTTAAGAGACTTAGATTGCTTGTTGAAGTAGCTAATACTTAATAGGGACAGAAATAATAATCTTTATTTTTGTCTCACTGCCGAAAGTCAAGGTTGATTGAGCTATTTATGGTGGTTTCACTCTACACTCTTTATCATTCAAATTATGCTATCCAAATATGTGGCTCAGAACATCGATCATCGCTTTATTAGATTTTTGTTGTTGTTCAATTAAATATATTTTTCAAATATTTTTAGTTATTTTAAGAGATTAAATTTGTATATAATTAACTTTTAAATAGTAATATATTCAAGATTTGAAGTTGACTAAAGATTTCATTACATTATAATATATATTTTCACTTTATTAAGATTTTGTTATGCAATATTGGGTTATAATTAAATTATAAACCAAATGGATATTTGTGATTAGTTTGAGAGAAGTATCAATGTCACATTTGAGAGAGAAAATGTTGTAAATTTAAAATCTAAATTTCAAATTGAATAGAAATAAAAGATTGAATACCCTAAAAAAAATAACTCATATACTTACTGTTTAAGGATTTTAGATAAGAGGTTAAATTATATGTTGTTAGTTTTGTATCTTCTCAGTACTATTTTCTTAAAAAACTATTCAAGTTGGATGATTTATAACATAAAAAAATATTTAAAAGTTCATGTATTACTATTATATTTTCATTTATGAGAATTAAATAAATATTTTTATGTTTTTTATTTAAAAAATATTTATAATAAGGGTTTATTGTACTTTTTGTCTTCTTATTAGTGGACTCATCAAAGAAACTCTAACTATATCACGTTATTTATAGGTTATTTAAAGTAATACGCATAGAAATTATAAAATCGTCAATTTAAAATTATTATTTTTACTGTAAAGTATTGATGTTAAAAGAAGAAGGGTAATCTACAGTGACGATGACACGTATACTATGAAGTTAAAAAATGAAGAGTTTTTATCAGAAAAGAAAGTATACATATTATATTAGAAACATGTTATATTATCAATGAAATATTTTTTTAATGTAATTGAAAGTGGTGAATGGATTAGAGAGATAGGAAGCTACGGAAGTAAGGTGGCCATAGAAGGTATTTAGTGTTTTCAAATTAGTTAAATGTTTCTATGGACATATAAGTAAGAATTATCTTTTAATACAATTATATATATAAATATAGTTGCACTGGATTAATTAGTTAACATTATTAGTATTTATTGTGGAGAAAAATACTTAATATTATATTTTTTTTAAAAAAATAGACTCCTCTCGTAAAAAATAAATTTAAATGACGGGAATATATATGCATATATTTTTTATGAGAAAAAAAAGTAATACTGATGTGAATAGTTTGGGAATAGCTTATTAAATAATAAATTTCAATACTTTAATTATATAAATGTTAATATTATAAAAGTATAATAATTATTAATAATAATATAAAATCATATGGGGATGTAGCTCAGATGGTAGAGCGCTCGCTTAGCATGTGAGAGGTACGGGGATCGATACCCCGCATCTCCATTTTTTCACGTTTTTTCTCATGCCTTTTTAAACCCTTCATTTTGACGTTTTTTTCCATGTGTTTTTAAATCCTTCATCTCCATTTTCCTTCATATGCTTAATATTTTTTTTTTTCTAATTAGTGATAGACCCAAATATGTTATATTTTATTTACTGTGATTGATTTCTTTTTGCGATGTTTTACTTATTTATTAATTTTTTTAGAAAAATAACTGGAAATTAAAATAACATAATTTAAAGTAAGAAATCCAATACAAAAAAAAAAGACTTAAAAAACATCTACGGAGAATATTCAAAACTTAAAGAACATTGTTTACGACATATTTAATAAATTATTAGTTTTAAGAAATGCTTGACTTAGTAAGCAAATAAGGTCTGATAACTAATTAGTAATGAGATTGGATTTGCATTTGTCTTTATAACGAGATAATAATAAATATCTTCTAATTATTTTTTGAGTCTATTAACCTTTTCTACTTTAAAATGTGATATAAATTTTTTAAAATTTTAAAATATTTTTAAGTTATCATATTACGTTAAAATTATAATTTTATAGAACGGTTCCAACCAGTAAATAATCCTTAAACATTCAATTGAAAGAAGATAAAGAAGTGAGGATGAAAAATTACTTACTAACACTCGCATTTTTCTACCATCCTCTACTTGTTTTCTAATTAAATGTGACAACGTGGGTAGCCCTGTTCTCTTTTGTCTAAAAAAGCAAGTCTATCCTACATAAGAATTTTAGTAAATTTTTTTAATTAAATTAGTAGAAATGATAATTTATATAAGTCAATTTCTTAAAATAATTGATATTTAAAATTTTTTAATTTATAACTTGTATGAATATATTGAAAATAGAAATGACTTTGAAATAAATTGAAACAAGAGAATAAATGTAAATGACGAAAGTTACTTTTGGATAGATTAAATGTGAACAACAAAATACTCTTAAATGAACAGAAGAAAAAATTGAATGTAAATGTATAAGTTATTTACAAAAAATATAAAGACATGTTAATGTTATGCTAGAACAACTAGATTTTAGGAATTTAAGTAATCAGGGCTATGTAGACCAAATGCTTGTCAACTTGCTATTGATTCGTGCGGACAGCAGAAACTTATGCGGGACGGACCTAAACAAGTCAGCAAACTAAAATATTTAATCTGTTCCACATTTTTTCTTGTGAGTTGATCCACGGGACTCATTCTTCATTGTCATCTTTAGTGAGATGAAAAAAAATAAAAAATTAAAGATGAAAAGAAACTAAAAGAATAGTAGTTTTAGAGTAACTTGATTTTTTGTGATACACACATAAGATAATTTCTTACTTATATAAACTTAAAATGAAATTATGATGTACACTTTGTGGGGCAGCTTAAGTTTGTGTATGAGTGAGTGATTGGCAATAGCAGGCAGTGAGCAGAAGCATGTGATGTGTGATATAGCATAGCAGTCGTAGCCACTTGCCACCACAAACCATAATGAGGACAGCGCTATTCACGAAACAAATGCGATTGAAGACGAAGCATATCCCCCTATTCAACCATAAATCAAATTATTCAATATGCTACCATCTACTTCATCTCACCATTAATTGCATCTTCTATCCAATTTCAACACATTCTTGCTTATCGTTTTGATGCTTTGCCATGTACGCCAAACCAAAAACAAACACCCGAATAAGTTAGACAAAGATACCATTCAATTAAACACTTTCACTGCAACACTATGAACCCAGGCCTTATCCTATCAACAAGCCCACACAGGCTTTTCAAATTATTGCAGTTAAAGAATCACTTCTATTTCTCTCTACTCAATTACTCACCTAGCATCCACTTTAGTGCAAGCTACATCACCATCGCTCTCACCTACTGTAGTTCAATTAGTGAGGAGATACAAACCATGTTAAAGGATAATTTTACTGAAGGGAAAATAACAAAGAAATAATACGAGACAATACTACGTGCATTTACCAGGTAAAAATAATTCTTCTGATATTTTCCAAATAAGTTTATATATGTTTTGAAGTTGGGATATTGCTACACACATTTCTCTTACTTTTACAATTGCGCATTAGTTTGATTTTTCAATTTTTAATCAGCATGGGCTACTACAGACAAGTTCATATAATAAATAGTAGAAAAAGGGTAATATAATATTTCCTACATACATCTCTATCTGGCCAATTTCTTCCTGCACCATACATTTTTTCCTGCATCCCATATAGACAAACTTTTCATTTTGCCTTTTCATAGTTTTTCAAGTAATTTGAAAGTCATTTTATTTCTAAAAAAAGTAGTTTTTTGAATTACAAAATCTTTCAAAAAAATAGTTTTTGAATTGCCTCCACATAGTGTAATTTGAAAGTTATTAACTTCGGAATACATAATCTAAAACTAATTTTCGGAAAATCTAAAAATCATTTTTGGTTTTCCAAGTACAATCCAAAAGTTTAAAAAGGACTTTTGGATGAGACGATCTGGAAAGGATAAAATGGAAAAAAAAAAATTATAGAAGTGCAGAAAGAAAGTTATGGAGGTGTAGGAAGACACTTCCTTCTATATCTAATATGCAGCCCCAGAACGCAACACTCACCTCTGGGTTTTTTTTTTTGAATAATAATATTTTAAACTATTTTTTTATCTATTTTTAACCCACTATTTCAATTATCATTAGATCATTTATTTTTATTTTTTTTGTAATGTGATAATCTAATAGTGATTGAAATGGTAAATTAAAATTTGATTAAAAAAATGAATTAAAATATCATTATTTTTTTTTAAGAATAAACAAATAATGAACAAATGGCGCCCTCTGGTTGTAGCGCAGGAAGAGAAATAATTTTCAAAACAAAAATGAATGAACAGCAGATGTAATTCATTGCATTATACATTATAGATGCTTAATATTTTACATTCTGTACTTTTTGTATAAACTCTTCGGGATAAAACATGATACACTACGACTTCTGTTAATACTAAACGTGATCCACAATGACCAATGTCAAAGAAAAAAAATGTTATGCAGGATTGTGCATAACTTGAATAGCTTCGTGTTCTTTTTGGAAGAACAATTTGGATGGGAAGCACAGCTCTTGCTAAACTCCAGGCACCATCAGTCCATCATGCAAACCTCACTTTAATCATGTAAACTAAGCAAAAGCATTCAAATAAATAGGATCGGCTCCTTTGATTGCTTCGCCTGTCAAAAAGGGGAAGGGGGAAAAAGTTAAGACCCTTCTCCAAGCCTCAAGTAACGCAGATATTAAATTTCTTTATCTCGTGATACCAATGTAATAAGGTGCACGCTCATCTTTGACAAAGCAGAAGAAGGAGAACACTGCTGGGAGATGAAGGAACCTGTGCTCCAAAAGCCATGTAACTTTTTCGCATCTATATCACGTAAAACAACTGACTAGTTGAAACACCATTAGCTTTTGCGCAAAAGATTGGCCTTGCAGAATTTTCTTGAACTACATCAATTTCATGATAAAAATAGTTCATCAGATTCCATTGGAGATGTCCAATACCGCAGCAGTGCTTCTACAGTTAACCTCCGAGTGGCACTTAGCATTGAGATAAAAAACCGACAACCATCAATTTTATACTCTTCAAGAGGATTTCTATGGCCAAAGCTCCTAATGTTCACCTGCCACAACTCTGAGATAAGCCTTTAACTGGTAAGAAAGCCAAAATATTTATGAGAGCAAAAGGACATATTACCGCAGAGCTGAGTCTATTCATGTTTACTAGATGATCTCTCCAGAAACAATCAAGAGTTTGCAAAAGAACAGCTCTCTGTAATTCAAAAAATATTAAATGCAATAAATATTTTACTTACAGAAACTGAAAACTCCCCACCCAGAGATGGGTGAACAAGCATCAACTAGAATAGAGTGAGCCAAAACAGATAATAGAAAACAATCTTATACTGGATATGGTATCAATGCAAAATTTACCATTTGTATAAAACGCATCAAAGGTTCTCCAAATTAGAAAAATGTTAATCTACAGACTTAAATCAATAGAAAGGGAGGAGCATTCATCACAACAAAAAACAGTATCTAATACTAGTTGATTGGGGTGATTTTATTCATCATTACTGTAGTAAGACTCAATATTTTCTTTTCTACTTTAAATGATAGGCAATGACTGTGTAGGCCGGTAGGATTACTATTGCAGTATCATTTCCCTACGGTACAAATTTTGGATCATTGCTTTGTAAATCTAATATGTCTAAGTAACTGTCAAAAGTAAAAGTTTCATTGTGTTTGAGTATGGATGTTTAGGATGGAAAAACAGATGGTAATACTGATGACAAAATGGAGTAAAACCTTAGGACACTCACATCATTTCCTCTTAACCTAAGGCAAACTATTGTTCTATGGGCTCTATGTTAATTTCCTTTGTAGGTCATTATATCAAAATGGTTCTCTAGAATCCATTTTCAATTTTCATTGCCTAGTTGCAGCTGATAGTACACAGGGTCTGTTTGCACAAACTTATCTTGAAACACTTTAAAAAAATGAAATAGGTTTTACCAAAAACTTAAATCATGCATAAGTTAAAAATCAGATTTTGGAGAAGCTCTAGAAAAAAGTTTTACAAAAAATAACTTGTGCATAAATTATTTTTTAGCTTAGTCATTTTAAATTTTCTTCTAATTTGCTTCTACTAGAAGTATTTACGATTAATCCTAACATAGAACATACTCCCACTGATCCTTAATATAAAAGTTTAAAGCATAGTTTAAAAGAAATTGACAGTCCTTTTTACAAGCATTTTATAGTATCTGTGAAGCATTAAATTCCTTTTCTGTCTTTGTCCCTAATAAATATTAAGAATGTGTTGTTTTATTAATAAAGAATGAGAAGGAAATTTTAAAAGTTATCCATAATAAGAGTAAATTTGGTATATTGTTTTAAAATTCAACAAAATCAACTGAATTAATTATTTTTATTGGTCCATGTGATTGTATAAGTCACTTAAATCAAGGATCAGACCTGATGAAGTATCCCGTTTTAATGTTTGTGATTGGTTTTGAAATCTTTGGATGCAATTACACAAATGAAATAATCCGTGTATGGTACTAACACAACTTTCTGCACGATTGCAGGTATTATTTACGTTAGGAAATATACGGCAAGCAACAAAAATGTTCAATTACAAGAAAAAATAGTTGAATAGAATATCTTACCTCAATTTCCTTTGCATGTCTCTCATCATAACCAGACTCTTCAACAATATTTAAATATGAAGCAATTAAAAAATCTCCAAGATACTTGCGAAGAAGATTAGAAGTGGTTTGATACTTCCCATTCCTACATTATGCTAATGATCAGTGACTATTAGAACTCCATTAAACTTCTACAATCCACAGTAAATTAAGTAATTTACCCAATTAAATCATCTGTGCAGATAGCAAGCCATCGTCTTAATGACGAGCTCTTCCTGCGTATTCCCCTGAAGGCATTTGGAGGCGCTGGCAAATTTGGAAGGGAAAAGTTTACAATATCAACTGAGCTCACATCATTTAGTAGCCCAAGTGAATTTAGCAAAGTGTGATCACTAATTCCTTCAAAAGATTCTGCCAAAAACCATTTGAGCGTGTCATTAGAAAAAGTTAAACCTGATTTAGCCAAACACAGAAAGTTAAAGAGGGTGATATATTTGTGCAGGTGAAAGGGCTTAGTTGTAGCAAACAAGCCTACCATGCAACAGCTTTCCACCGACAGTCACGAATTCTTTTAAGAGCTTACTCAAACCCCAGCTACGTGGATGCTATAAAATCCATTCAAAACAATAGATTAAAGGAATGGGTGGGTAAGAAATATGCAAAAGGCTAGAGGAAAAAGCTGAACCACCTTCACTGGATCAATATTATTGAAGACGATCTCATCAACCACTGCTTGCATGTACCTATAGGCAGTGCACACAAATCAAAGAAAGAAGGGAGGAAAGAGCAGTAGAAAAGAAAATATAACTACATAAGAATAAACCTCAATCACAAAAAGGTGAACAAAAGTCAATGACTCCTATTCCAGTCTCAACAGTCAACACCCTTGTAAGTAAAAAACCCAAGCTATATCAGAATCCTTTTCTAGACGCACGTCAGGATCATATAAGTTATATTTTATAACTTTAGAGCAGAAAGAAAAGGTCCAAGACAGCTGACTCTTGTGTATCTTATAGAATTAATTCACATTTTATATTACTTATTGAGCCCAACTCAGAATCTGAAGGTAAAGTTATTGTTTGTATCATAGTATCAAGACAATATTAGTAGAGTAGAGTTAGAACTTAGATTTTTAAAGAATACAGGAAATTATAATTACGATAGTGCCAAAAACAAGGACACAAGAAATATCTGTTTCAGGCTAGGGCAGTGAGTCATATCAAGAACTTAAATTATTCATGCTCCAAAGAAATGATAAAGACTCGGAATAAGATATTTAGATGGGAAGATTGAGTCTGACCATTCCTCAAATGAATTTGATCCTAATATTGAATAATAAAATAAGATATCAAAATGCCAAAATGTTTGAACAAATAGAATGAAAGACAAGAGACATTAAAATTTAAATTACAAATAAATGAACCTGAAAAAGCTAAAGATTAAAATGACAAAAGTGATTTGTCCTACTATGACCAGTATCAATAACACCAGAACTTGAAGGGGACTCCCTGACAGAACATGATTCATCATCCCCCACAGAAGTTGTACCTAAGAGTCTAACTTGTAATGTGAAGACTGGACAAGTTTTATATGCTGTATTTAATCCATATTTCTACTTGATGTTAGATCAAACACCACTCGTGAGATTACCATTAAGGAAACTCCCAAAGAGGCTACAGCTAAGACTGGACCAGAGTGACCACAATTGAGGCAGCTTTCCAACCCTCTCCATCCGCCCACACATAAACTTAGTCTACAAGCCTAGAGTCGGACTTAAGACTTAATTCAATCTCCTAAAAGTGACTTACAAAATGAGAAGTGCTTAAGTTTTATAAACTCTATTTATGTCATGTCTCTAGTTGATACGGAACTAAACACTGCTTTTGATATTTCAATTGAGGCCACCAAAGATGCTGCAACTGAGGTAGGTTAAGGGTGACCACAATCAAGGCGGCATTCCAATAATCCTTGATAGACATTATCAAATGGGATAGGCACAATATAGTAGGCAACCAGGCACTGTAGATTTAGAAGAAGGCTAACAATGAAACTCTAGGTCCAACCATGAACTATATTAATTACAAAACAGAATCATCTAATTTAGAGCTAATTAATACTTAACAGCCACCTACAAGGCAGTAATAATAGCTTAAACTACTCATCATATAAGTACTTAAACCTAACAGCAATGATAAGAATTTAAAGGCACTCACTGGAGTATGTGTTGGGAACAACTTTCATCATCTCCTGTTAAGATTAATTGCCTTAGATCATAAACATGCTTTCGTTGCACCTTATAAAATAATAATACAAAAACAAATTAGTTGATAATGATTTTGCATACTTGAAGATAAATTCCACAATTCTGTTCTATATAAGTGGGCAAAATTTTACTCAATGACACACACACACACACACACACACATATATATATAATATATATACAGTTAAACATTCTTGAATGTGACTCACATAAGTTCTCAGGAATTTATTTCTCAATGATATTTTAATTTTTTTATTCTGATTACTTAATAAATAGGAGATAGCACGAAAATTATATTTTGGGAGAATAGTTAAGTGATATCCCTTCTTAGATTTCTTTGTCCATTACTGCTCACAATTATCCTATCAAATATTTGTTTACTTAACATGATTCTGTATGCTCCTACAATTTTCATATTTTTAAGAAGCCAATATGATAGATAAGCTAATAAACTTCAGCCCCTTTTGGCCTTACTTGACTGTGCCCCTTTATTGGTTAATCTTGTATGAGAATACGGAACAATTCTACTGTTCTTTTTCCAATATTACTTTTAGTTTCTCAAACATTCTCCTACAAGGTGAATCTTTGCCTTGGATGTGCCAACTTGGAATTCCAAAGCTTCTTCTAAGGTCAAAACATTCTTTTGTCAATCAATACTAATGACATTCTGCAGGTTAGATGGCCCATATTTCTCTCTCCGCTAATATATATATGTCATGTACATCTGAATCTGAAATTGTGTTTGTTTCTCCCCAGCCAATCTATGTGAATCCTTTGGAATAAACTATTTTTCGTATTTTCAGAATATTTGGTTTGTATTCGTTCATTTTATCAATTTCTGTAGATTTATTTCCAGGGGTTTGGCAAGAAGAAGAAAAATGAAATCAAGTGACAAAGTGTGCCAAGTCAAATGTGTGTGAAACCCTGTATCTGTTTTATCTTTCAGAGAATATAATACTATGAGTGTAGTCAATAGAAGATTGCAGTATGCCGGATCAATTGACACCAAGTGCAAGCTTTTGCAATAGAATATGAAATTAAAAATCAAATTTGCAAAGTGAAATTTTTGTAAAGCAAATCAAGTTCAAAAAGTTTCATTCAAATTAAAAACTGATTACTACTTCACGCAATACCTCATTTTTAGAGATAATGTGCTATTTAAAATAAAAATAAATATTCCTTGCTAGATATCACACCTACAAATGTCCAATTTAGGTCAAAATTGACATACTTAGTAACACAAAGATAATGTCAATGATTTGACTGTTAGATTGATTATAAAAAGTTATTAAGTGGTGTAAAGGGAATTTTCTTGGCACAAGGTATCATGTCTTGCGTGTGTGAGAGAGAGAGATCAAATAATAATTGTGTAACTTGAACAAACTATTAGTCTGTTCCATAACTTAAAGCAAGCTTTATATAATATTTTATATTCTTTCCCATTATTATTATTATACTAATTCTACTTAATCATTACAAATTTTTATTCATAAATTTAGTTATATTCAGATATTATTGTGTTATATGCGTGTCTCTATATATAGTTATAATTATGTATTAATAGGAGTGTTTAGCTACACTGTTAGTATATGATAATATTAGTTACTCATGGACACTGTCATGTACAGCTGTCCTTTCTCTTATACAGCTGTCTTTCTCTTGTATTTCTATAAATACAATCTCTGTACAGAATTTTATGTGGCTTTTGTAATATCAATAACACTTTGTTCAGTTCCTCTGTTCTCTCTCTTTCATGAACCTAATATACACGATCTGTCTATCACACTTTCTACTATTGGTTAAAATCGATTAAAAACTACAAAATGATGAGCGAGACTCGTTAAATAATTGAGACCCTCAAAATTCTGATTTCTAATAAATTTAAATTAATAAGTGTATTCAAATTGTGTGTTAGCATTTCTCGAAAGTAGTGCAGAGTACATTATAGTTTTATAATAGTTTAGTATATGATTAATAATATTAGCTTTTATATTTAGAAAATATAATTTAGAAGGATAAAAGATATGTGAAGAAGCTCCAACAGTATTTTATTCATGGACTCTCTATATAGAAAGAGAAAATGTAACAAAATATCAAATACTAACAATATCTTAATCTTAACTTCCTAAATCAAAAAAATAATCTAATATCTTTCTTTTATCTAAAGAATGTTTTAAAAATTGAACATTAAAAATAACCTTCTAAAAGCTAGTTCATTTTCCAGATATTTAGGCATATATTCTCAACACTCTTCATTGCCTTAATATCCCTAAAGGCTCAATTTGAATTTTAAATTTCAAATTGGATCTCTTTTTATGCTTGTTTTCTTCCTCCTTTTTTTTTTCTTGTAATTCTTATCATTTTGTTTCCTACGTGAGATCACATCTTCATTCAATTTGACCTTTAGCACCTTCATTCGTTTATCAACTTCACTTTCTTTGTTTCTAGTGGACATTGCAGTGCTATTGTGTGCTATTGACCACTACTGATATTATTGCACGTTATTCTTAATACTTGAACAAAGTTTGGCATGGAATAAAAGTCTATTTCATTCCAAAAATAATTACAGTTTTACGTAGTTCAATCAATATAAAATATGACAACAGAAGTTATAACTTGTTATGCAGTAGACAACATCTAACAAATTGCGTAACCTCTCTGGAATGTGTATTTTTTAAACATCTCTTAGTAGTCGAAACATACCTCCAACACTTCATCAAACTCAACGAGGTTCTTCCTTATGCCAAAGAAGAATTTTTCTGCATTGATTTGCAGCGCCAAAAGCTATAAACATGTTGTCTCCCAATTAGCATTGGAAATATGAAATTCATTAATTACAGCATATGACAGACACAAGAATAAAAAAAGATGGGAAAAGAGACCACACAGAAAGTATGTAAATAGAAGAAAAATCAATATTTTATTCCACTGAATAAAGGAGAAATTTATCATGAAAAAGAAAGAAAAGGGGAGAAAAACAGAGTTAAGGGCCTATTTGTTCCTATTCTTGAAAACAGTTTTCTGATTGTAAAGAAAAAAAAAATTCGTTTGATAGCTTCTGAAAGTAGTTTTCAAAAGTCATACTTTTACAGATGTTAAAATAAAAAACTAGAGAGCCTTTGAAGTTATTTTGGTTTTCTACTTTTGGTTTTCATGTACTTCTTTGCACTATCCCGTCTTCTTTACCCATTCCTACAATCTAGAAATTAGTTTTCAGTTTTTGAAAACTGTTTTATAAAATTACTTTTAAAAACTACAAAACAAGAAAACGATTAAACACCCTAAATTCTTTTTAGACCAAATATTTACTTATCAATCATAATAATTTAAATAATAAATAGATAATAACCTGCTTTACAATGGCATCACCCTCAATTGGCAGATCCTCATCATTTGTAATCCTTGAGATAAGTCTCACTGCCCATTCAGTATCAAAATTGAACTTTTGAAACATCTCATCCTGCAAGCTATAACATGATGAGATAGTGTAAGAACTAACTGACAGCCTTAATTAGTAAACCACACCCAGTCATCCCGCTCCCCTCAAAATACACTACTAAGAAGAAAATAGTATTCGACAGCTCATCCATAAAACTGAAGGATTTCCCATTTTAAGCAAAAATCAAGACATCAATCCAAATATATACATCAATAGTTTAATAAAAAAGACAGTATATTAATACCAACTGTTTTGTATATTGGAAGAACCTTCAAATGCAGACAGAAAGTAAATTTTAATTTGGCCTTCCAATTCCTTTCAGACTATATTGACCAACAAAATTATTCTTGAAAGGAAAGTGTTGTGAACTGACTTATTAATCAATGGCCTCAGAATTGATAGTCCATAAGCCCAAATAGTGAGACGTTAGCAAGAGAATTACTAGTGTGCATCAGAAGCAATGGAACTGAAGGCCCAAGTTCAGGACAATAGGAAGTGATGTGACCCCGAGCCTCATCAGGAAGAATGGTATGATAGAGGACTATCTCCTGATCATATACAAGAAGAACTTGAAGCGGAACTTTTAGCATTAAAAGGACATGAAGATCATACAATTAAAGAATAATTTAGATAATTAAATTTAAGGGTTAAATATGTTTTTGGTCCCTCAAGTTTCAGCGAAATTTTGAATTAGTCCCTTATCAAAACTTTTGACCAATTTAGTCCTTCATCTTTAAAAATGCGTGAATTTAGTCATTTTAACCAAATTTTGTTAAGTTTATCTGACATTTCAAGTGCATTTCATGATAGTATTTGAATTATTTACACCGTTTGAAACATTTTTGCTTCAGTGTTAACTCAAATATTATTACAAAATGCGTTTAAAATGTCAAATAAACTTCATAAAATTTGGTAAGAAGGACTAAATTGACGCACTTCTAAAGATGAAGGACTAAATTGGTATAAAGTTTCGAAGAAGGACTAATTCCAAAATTCACTGAAACTTGAGGGATCAAAAACATATATAACCCTAAATTTAATTATGTAAATTTGTTGGGCGACCCTGACCACATGGCGAGGCTACACAAACTAATCCAGCTTATCTTTTTTATATTTTTTGATATCTTTTGTTATCTTTTGACATCTTTGTTGTTTTTTGATATCTTCTGTTATCTTCCGATATATTTGATATCTTTTGATAATTTTTTATATCTTTTGTTATCTTTTCAGTTTTTATTTTCTTAAGTTGATTGCCAGGCCCTTACCGTTGAACCTTTCTTTAGAGTCCTAGGAAAGTCTATTTATTCGCATTTTCAAAACTTTTTTATTCACTTCGGTTATTAATGAAATTATTTTTTTAAGAGAATATTTTCTTGGTTCTTGGATTAGAGTGTCAAGTTCTTATCAGATATTAACATCGTCTTGACTAATCTTCCTTGACTTATCAATTTTAATTGTGGAGTCTTTGACTTATCGATCTTTTGATTGTGGCGTCTATCCTTGATTCTTATCAAAGAGGGACCTCTTTGTAGCGAATCTTCCTTTTCTTATCAATCTGCTAGATTGTGGTGCATTTCATATCAATCTTATTCCACGTTCTTTATTCTAATTATATTGATTATTTTTACAAAAGAAATCCAAAGTCAGAAAAGATCGTCATCTTTCTTGTTAGGATCGTATCACTAACGATCCCCATACCATCCATGGAAATTGTTGAAAATTGTTGGCAATAGGAAGTGATCAAGAACATACTTTGTAGGAGCGGACTATGTAGTAGAATCAAAAAGGGTGAAGTTTACTACATGAGTTGTTTTAGATGGTCGATCATGCAAAGCAAATCAATGGTGTGACTAATTTTGCTGCAATGGTCACACTTGAACCGTGACCTACGATCACATTTATTTTGTGATAGGTGTCGTTATCACCTCCTTGTAAGATCAAGGTTGAATTAATTGTGAGTCAGTGGTTGGCTTAGAAGGAATGCAAAGCAAAGAAGACCAAGTAGTAGACATAGTGAGGGCAAAAGGGGATCCTAAAATCTAGTCCCAACCTAGGAGTACTCTACAGATAAACCATACAAAGTTAGCAAAGCAAAAAGGCAATCAGGATTCTCCAATTCCTTGGCAAGGGCAGCAAATGAAAAAAGTTCATTAACATCATGAAGATTATTTAGATGACTTGAATAGGTTGGCATGATTCCATGAAGTGTCTGTGGCACAGAATCGCATCCATGTGGTGCTAACATACTCTAGACATTTTGTATATCATTAGCATATAAATTGACTTGGCCCATGTCCAAACCAATTTACACTTGCCGTGGGAGTGAAAAAAATATATTTGATTGAGGAATGAATAGTAGACACCCTACAAGGTTGAGCATCAATGTTACTCCATTTAGGCTGGACACTTTCAATTCAAACACAATTTCTTCTTTAGTGCTATGGTGAAGATAACCTTGATGCTTAAGTCAACATTTATGTTTGAGGACCAAGAAGCATAGTTATTGCAATCCTGGTTGTTAAGTAGATAGCCAGACAACCACAAAGTTGGTGAAAACTGATGCATTAGGTTTCGTAGTTTTCATAAATCAGCCTTAGAGAGAGAAACAAAAGTCAAATAGTGTAAAAAGTATTCAAACATAGAATAGTCGGCCAAACAGAGGATATTAGCCAAACAATGTGGAATGGAAGAAGGACCAAAAATCAAAACAAGTATAGCAAGGTGAGTCTGGTCACAAAGATATCTATTAGAAAGATAGCTGGATGTGCTGACATCAGAGGTGGCAGCAGAGAGTGAAATATGGTGAGAGGGGTTTGGGGGGATGAGGGCATGGGTCATTCTATGCAAGAGAGGTTGTCAGGGTTAGTCCACAACATGGCAGTGCCAGTGGTTGTGATTGTCAGCCAAAAAAAGCTTGCCAAATCCTTGTCAGCAAGGAACAGCGTTGCTGGTAGCAATGAACAATGAAACACAGCAAGGGAAAAAAAGAAATTGGAAAACATACTCGGTTTCAAAAACTTTAACACCTAAGAGCAGTGGCAGTGGGTTCTCGAGAAAAACACAAATTAGGGTTCCCTTCTTGTTAGATTTGATATCATGTGGAGAAGAGAGAAATTAAGAATGCGTATATCTATAGAGGAGCTATTCAATCTATAGAGGAGAAAAAAATTACATAATATTCCGAATATCATCAATTGATCATTATATCAATTAATTACTATATCTATAGGATTCTAACATATCTACAACTACAAGATTCTAACACTATTATACTTTCCAATACCTTGTTGCCATGTAGACATTATGTTACACACTCCCACTAGTATAGAACCCCGTGAAAACCAATGAATTTGGCTATTTTCTCTCTTCTATTTACAATAATAGTGCGTTGTTTGGCATTTGAAACCTTAGATCCATTTTTCAGATGTAAAAAATAGTAGCTACTGAAAGTAGTTTCAGCTTGGATGTGGATCACATCACGTTTAATTAATTGTGTCAAACCAAACATGCACTTATCACATTATCCAAAAACAATTACAGCATCCAAAGATCAAAACAATAGTTTGCCAGTAAGTAAGATTGAGAAGTGAGTAGTCTACTCTTACTACCTGACCATAAATCGTGTTGATCCTGGATCCCCTTGTCTCCCTGCTCTGCCACGCAGCTAGAGAAAAGAATATTACAAGATGTGAGAACAAAAGTGCCAGGATGATGATGATGTAATAATAATAATAATAATAATAATAATTGTATTTTTACAAATAAATGGAGAAAAGGATAAGTTTCCATCATTGAGGTACTTAAATTAGCTGAGTAGAACTTCAGTATACTGTCCCAAACTCTCACGAAGCCCAAATAATATATTATTGGAGGCATAAGTACTAATATTTATTACATGATGCAAATATGCCTACAGTATATTTTTTTGTATATACAAGTAAATAACACTTTGATACCAAGTTAACATTATTCATTATCGAACAGTAAGCTATATGAAAAAAAAGTGTTCGAAAAAAAAAAGTCAGTCAAGAAATTATATCATTTACGCTCAAACCAAATTAGTCATGGATTGCCAAATTAGTTAAGGAGTCAGGTCAAAGAAGCTGCACTATAATTGTTTGTCTGCAGAAGCTAGAGACATACACAAGTTCAGCAAACAACAACAATCAAATGACATATGGTCATATCATATCCAAAGTTAAATGTCCCAAACAGACTTCACATTACTCAGGAACCGTTCCCCCATTCAGCTACCATGCAGTAAGGATTCTTCATGAGGAATAGCTTTTCCCAGTTCAAAACAATTTAACACTTCACTCCCCAACTAAATAAAGGATTTCAGAAGGAGTACACAGGAATGCTAGACTTCTAGCATCTCCCACCCATTAATCATACAAAGCAAGCAATACAGAAAAACAGGTTGGAATGTTAGACTTTTACCATGCTAAGTACTGTAAGGACCAGTCAGAGCAACAAACTTCAAGGGCTAGTAATGAATTTTAAGAAATAGAGGAAATTCAGAATTTTTTTCTCCTTGTGTACTGTTGTCTCTTGTTAGGCTTTAAAATTTTTAATTCTGAAAAGAGGATCTTAGCAATTACCCACCTGGTTATCTATTCTCCGGGACTCGTGTAAAGATGTACCAATCACGTGAAGTCCCCCAAGCCTTTTTACCTCAGAACCTTCATTCAAACAATGTTCTTCACAATCCTTCAAAACTGACAGATAGGTAAGCGCTACAGTTGGACCAAGAGGGTAGGTCTCAGATTCTTCATTTGCAAGCTTCTCTAGCTCTTCCAAACTATATGAAAGATTCATTTCAATAGCCTCCAAGATAAAAGATTTAGCCTTCTGATATGTCCAACTTTTACCCTCACTTTTGGATACATATTTGGCTGAATAATTCATGTTGCAGAGAATATAACACTTTCAAGTTAAAAACATGTAATTATGAGAAAAAATGAGCATAATTTCATCTGAAACGAGAAAATTTCTCAAGTAGAACCACAGACCCATTAAGGTTGTTCTAGCCAGTAAGGCCATTGATGATGATCCAACTGTTATCTTTGGAAGCACCTACATCAAAAGATTCATTGGAAAACCGAAAGTTTAAATAAAGAAAATTAAAATGCAACAAGTAAAAGACACAATTACCATTTGTGAAATAGCTTTCCCTGCAAGTTCGACGTTTGGATCCTCCCGTGTCAAAAATGAAAGTAAGCTATCCTCTATAATTTCTCTGGCAAGCATCTGTATAGACCAGGAAGAAAATGTATTATGTCATTTCCTAGATTTAACTCATGCCAAAGTGACATGTCAAATGGATGGGGTGGGTGGTAGCTCAGTTGCACTTTATGTCAGTCTAGTTTGGAATGTGTGGGATTTTGGTTTCTCAGTTTTCTTTTGGATTAATTACATCTATCATTAAAATTAAGCAAATTTGCCACCCCCCAATCCCATTGATTTCCTTCTACTTCAAATTATTATTATTTTCTACCCAAATATTTGCAGGTGTGTAGTGGAATTGGGATATGAAATATTTTGAAAGTTTAAACATATGAAATTGAGTGGAAAGAAAGTTGAAGAGTTTTATAAGATATGAACCAGTGTTTGAAGGAGAGAAAGAAAGTTAAAGAATTTTATAAGATATGAACCAGGGCTTGAAGAAGAGAAATTTGGGATCTTTTTTATTTTGGGTGAAATTGATATTTTGGTTGATAGGTTTTGTACAAAAAGACAATAAGATCAAATCAATGTGCAAGTATTTTTAGTAGAAAAAGAAAAAAAGAGAACTTGAGAAGTTTCGGTACAAAAAACTAACAAGGGAACCAAATTCTATTGATTTTTAAAAGAAATGCTTGAAAGGCTTGAACAAACCTCGGCAGACACAAATCAGACAATCCAATTTAGAGGGACCATAAATGTAACTAAACCAATAAAAAACCACCTACTTAAAAAAGTAATAAAAATTGATTTCCTTTTTTCTAGACCATTTTAGCAGTCTTAGAATAAGTATGCTAGGTTTCATATTGTTCTCACAGAACCTAGCCACAAATAAACAAACTTATGGGCAAACCTACTTTTGGATTTCCTCCAAGGATTATGTCTGTGCCCCTGCCGGCCATATTTGTAGAGAGGGTAATGGCATGTTTCCGTCCTGCCTGTGCAACAACTTCTGCTTCTTTTGCAGCATACTGCATTAAATGAGGCAGAAGAGGGCTAGTGAGGTAGGAAAAACTTTAAAAATGAAACACTAAGTCATAAAAATACCAACAATCTATAATTTCACAAACCTTGGGCCTAGCATTCAGAACATTGTGAGGAATATTCCATTCCCATAGCATACCAGACAAAAGTTCCGAATTTTCTACACTGCATACCAAAAAAGAATGAAAGATAATCATTCTACAAAGTTGCAAGACTATTGACTATTGAGAACAGAAAAGCTTAATGTGCATAGATTTGTAATATATAGCCCAGATAAGTAAAGAATCCAATGTAAATATTCGACAATGACAACATAAGTATGATGATGAAGGGAAAAGGTAGCTTAATTTAAACAAATATAGGTAAACTAGACCAAAATTTAAAACTACACTACTGAAAAGATATACACTAATGCCGAGACACATAATCATCAAAAGCTAAGCAAATTCAATTCCATTCGTTTAATAATAATGTAACACAGAAGATGGTTGCAAAAATCAAATCCCCCAAAAGTTTATGTATAGAGACAGTAGAAACATAGACGCAGCCCTTTTTGGCTTGCCAACTCAACCAAAGCCATTTTGGGCCGAAGCGTGTACAAAGCTTAAGTTGTCAGCAGAATTTTTCCCTTTTCAACACCTATAAATTCACTTAAAGCTGAAGCTGTCAGCAACAGACCTAATAATAGTTTATATCTCTAATAAAGAGATAACTTCTTGAAAAAATTGTGCCATTATTGATAATTTAAAAATTCTTTTTTTTTTCAGTCGATCAATTTTCTATTCAAAATTCAATACCATGTAAATATAAATATAAAGCTTAGCCTGCACAATGTTGAACAACAAATAATAAGAGATGGACACTCTTAAGATATCATTAATATCTTATTTTTTGTTTCTATTGTTATTATTCTTCATATGTATTTTGGGCTTAGCCCATATTTTCTTTATTATAAATACAACCCCTATGTGTATTTTCTACACAAGGGTGATTAATCCCAAACCTAGTTTCATTATATTTATTATGGTATCAGATACTAAGGTTCTTGTTTTTCGCCTCTGTCACTGGATCCACTGCCACCGCCGCCGGAGATCCAGTTTCGACCAGCAACCACACGGTTGTGATTGTCTCGGCCAAGCGACCACAACGTCATTGGTTTTGCGGTCATAGAAGGTCCCACGCACAATGACACCCAACGTCTATATGGTGTCTATCACAACCGGCTTAATGTTGTGGCAGATAATGTGGGTAAGGTGAATGATCTTTTTCATGAATTTAATGAAGTATTACCTCCTGCCTCTACTCCTGCTGAAGAAATCAAGCAACGATCACGGTTCTTCATGGTTGTGATGTTACAAGACTTATTGAAAAATATTTCCATGTTTGTGATCAGATTTTGGGTTCTACTATTATACCCAATTTTACCTCTACTTGTTCCACCTTTTTGCGTGTGCCTTGTCAACCTTCCGCTAATCCACCTGTCCATCCAATGATTCCTCTGCTTTGGTATCTCAACGTGATGATCATCACTGCTCACGCAAGCCAGAAAAAGAGCGTCACAAGTGTGATCATTGTTGCACGTTCGGCCACAATATTGATCGGTGTTATGCCTTACATGGTCATCCTCCTCGATCTGCTGTTGTTGCTCACACTGATCCTCCGTCACAACCATCTCCTGCATATCGTCATTCATCTGTTTCCGCCACCGACAAATCTGCTCTCTTCAATGAATTTCTCGAATGGAGTGAGGATCGTAAGTTTTCTAGTTCCATGACTTCTTTTGCCCACACAGGTACATCTTTTGCTGGTCTGACTCAATCTTCGTTTGTCGGTCCTTGGGTGTTCGACTCGGGTGCCATTGATCACATTACTGATAACAAATCTTTGTTTTCCTCTTTGTCCTCTCCGGATATGGATACCTTTTCTGAGGGCGATTAGAAGGTCACTCGGTGGAAGGGGAGACTCAGTTGTCGGATCCGGAAGAGTCATAGTAGTTGGCACTTGAGGTGAGTCACTTGCTTGTTGTTGAGGACGATGGCGGCGATTATATACTTGAAGAGGTGGTGGAGCAAAAACTGACGGCGTACAAGGCACACCTGGAAGATTACAGATCATAGGAATAATGACATGACTAGGAAAATTGACAATATTAGATGGAGACTCAATGGAATGAGAAGAACTTTTATAGTAAAAGGAAGACTCAATGAAGGTGACATATGCACAAACAAAATAGCGGTTAAGAAAAGGAGAAAAACACTTGAATCCTTTTTGGGATCACATAAACCCTAAAAAAACATATCTGTGTGATCGAGGAGACAATTTATCAAGCCCAGGACTAAAATTGTGCAAAAAACATGTAGACCCAAAAACCTTGAGAGGTAAAGGATGAAGAGGTTCATGAGGAAATAAAATGGAATGAGGTATTTTATTATTTAAAACCGAAAAAGGCATGCGATTAATAAGATAACAGGAAGTAAAAATAGCATCACCCCAAAAAGATTGAGGAACCTCACCAAGAATTAAAAGATTGCAACCGATTTCAATAGGTCTATTTTTCCGTTCAGCCACCCCGTTTTGTTGAGGTGTATATACAAAAGAAGTTTGATGCAGAATGCCATGCGAAGCCATAAATTGTTTAAAAGGAATCGAAAGATGTTCACGACCATTATCACTTTGCAAAATTTTAATAGGAACAACAAATTGAGTTTGAATTTCATAGAAAAAAAGTTGAAAGATATGAAATAATTTAGAACGACTCTTCATTAAAAATAACCAAGTAAACCGTGAATAATCATCAATGAAAGTAACAAAGTATTGAAAACCTAGACTAGATGCAACACGACTAGGTCCCCAAATGTCAGAGTGAACTAAGGCAAAAGGGGAGGAAACACTGTGTGCGACACTACGAGGAAAAGTATGACTATGCTTGCCTAACTAACACGACTCACACACCAACTTGGACAACTTGGAGAAGCCAGGAACAAGCTGCCGCAACTTGACAAGACTAGGATGGCCTAACTGAGCATGAAGAAGAAGAGGTGGAGACTCCATAACTACGCCAACATGAGCAAAAGAGCGGAGATGATAAAGACCAGGGGACTCACATCCAGTGCCAATCACCTGTCTCGAACTCCGGTCCTGTAAGCAAACAGAAGATTGGGTAAAGGAAATAACACAATCAAGAGATCGAGTTAGACAACTCTTGAAGAGATTTCAGATAAATGAAACAGTGAAAAACTTGTCACTGTTACTGTTTTACTACTGTTTATATAAGAAGATAGTAAGCAGAATACAAAGAGTCAAGGCCCAGTCCTAACCCTAACCCTA
>Ga0214542_1001499_pt1 | contig 47906 bp, 24 predicted proteins | sample CNSS1metaG_FD_160096 | JGI IMG/M metagenome (GOLD analysis project Ga0214542, IMG submission 160096) | Root nodule microbial communities from cowpea collected in UCLA plant growth center, Los Angeles, California, USA - CNSS1 | ecosystem: Host-associated > Plants > Roots > Nodule | place: USA... | reverse complement strand
GAACTTAATTTGGTTAAAAATATTTACTTGAAATATCAATTTTGATGAAAATATTTGTGTACATTTATATAGAAATTAAATTTGATTTCAATTTGGAGAGGGACAAAATTGCTAATTTTTACAAAAATTGGGACTAAATTAAGACAAATTAAAATAAAGGAACCAAATTGAGACTAAGGAAATGACACGTGGCGTAATACTACGTGTCACTATTACTGCGACATCACTTTGTCTCTCTCACTGTCACATGACACAATGACAGCTTGACACGTGGTAATTTTTTTTAAAAAAAATTCAAAAAAAATATCAAAAAAAATTCAAAAAATCAAGGAACTGACACGTGGCACTCCCTCTAAGGACGTCAATCTTGACTTAACGGAAAGGGCAAACGTGAGACGTTTCAACAAAAAAGGGGACCATTTTGAAACTTTTAAAAATTTGGGTACCATTTTGAGATTTTGACTCCAAAATGGGGACCAAAGACATAATTAAACCATAAAAAAAGTAAGTGCAAATGGTTTGTATGACCAAGTTTTAAACACTGAAAACTCTTCATTGGAAATATGAGAGGAAAGAACAAGGTTACTGAGCCTAAAGTTGAACATGATACACAGGATTCTGCAACAAATCCTTGGAAAAAGCTTCGAAGCCTCTTTTTTTCAAGGAATTCAATAAAATGTGAAGAAAGGTGGGAGTTTTTATGCTTCAAATACTCTGTTGATCGATGACAAACCCTATAAGGCTTTTCTCAATCCTGTAAGTACAAAGATACTATTTACTTAAGCTTTTGAATTTACATTTGCCTCGTTTTATATCTAACCATGAAAACAGGATAATACAGCCATTTTCCCTGAATCTTATGATGTGAATAATGTTGCTGATAGAGTACTTGGTAAGAATGCATACTTCATTTCTGAATATTTTTTTTTTTGACCGGACATGATATTTTATTAACTAAATTTTGACAATTTTATATTACATGAGATAATATTTTTTAAATAATTTTGAGATATGAAAAAATATAAAAAAAAAATGGAAAATCATCTAAAAGATGACATCATAGAATATAAGTAAATTTATCAAAATTTAATTATTAAAAAATTATTTTTCTTCATCATTTCATAATTTGTTGTATTGTGATCGTAGATCCAAGACGTGAGTTGTTTTCGTATCTGGAAGGTGTTGCTGAGGCTGACGATGTTCCTTCTTATGTTAAGGATCATCCTTTTGGGCAACCTGCTATTACTTCTACTCATCCTCACTGGAACTTTTACTCGCGAGTCAAACAATCTCTCCTAAAAGATGGCACACCAAGGAAAGTTTAAGGAATGAGGAATTTAATCACTTCATCTATTTGTGTTCTTCCTTGCTTTTTTAATATTAAGCAGTAACAATTTAGCAATATTATTTTTATGGTTTCTACAAGACTCTATACGCTAATGTTGAAGATGTTTTGTTTCGCTCTCATGAAGATTACTGTTAATATTACTTTAAATTTTATGTATGTTAAATTAACTTTATTAAATTTTTTTGAAGTATATCTGAAACAAAAACTTATATCAAGAAAATAAATAAATACATTTATATAATCGCTGAATTTAAAATCAAATGATGAAAGTATTAGTGTTGGTTCAGGTGGTTTTAAAGACTTTTTGTTGTTTAACTTTTAAACGTTTTTAAACGTGATGGTTTTATTCTGGATTAACAATGTAACATTCTGTCCCCTTGTTCCGACTGGATTTTATCATTCTTTTGTAACTTCTACAAAAGGAATTCGCCTGTTAGAGAAAATCAATTTATATATTACTTGATTTATGTTTAGGTCTTCTTTAGACTGTCAGCTTAATCATTTCTCATATTTTGTTTAGGCTTTCTTCAAATCATCTCAGTACTTCAATTTTCATATTTTGTTTAGGTTTTCCTCGAATTATTTCAATTTGATTATCTTACTTGTGTTATGTTGAGGTTTTTTTCTCGAATTATTTCAATGTTGAGGTTTTTTTCTCGAATTATTTCAATTTGATTATCTTACTTGTGTTATGTTGAGATTGATCATTTTATTTATCTTATGTTAAGATTTTTCTTGGATCGACCAAGAAGATATTATATATTACTTGTCTTGTGGATAATGTATGACAACCTTTTTCTGAAACTCAAGGATTAAAATTTTTCTTGGATCGACCAAAAAGATATTATATATTACTTGTCTTGTGGATAATGTATGACAACCTTTCATTCTAAAACTACTCAAACCTTTCATTCTAAAACTACTCAAGACTGTATACTATGGAGGACTGTATACTATATAAGTAATAATCGACTATAATTTTGAACAGATAAATCTGAGTAGAATTTGCGAAAAAAAAATATAAAATAAAATAATACACAATGCTAACACCTCACTATTATCATTACATTAAAATTTATCATTTTATATCAAGAGGAATAAATGTGTTTTAAATAAAATTATTTATTTATAAGAATAAAAAGTTATTAGTTAGAATAAATGATAACGACCGTTTCTTTAATTAAAGTTATTTATTATTTTATATTATTAAAAACATCGTTTCAAATTTTAATTAAAAGAAAAAAAAATCATTAAATTCTTGTTATTCATATAACTAGACAAAGTAATACCATATTACTCGTATAAAAAATTTAAGTACTCAATAAATAAAATAATAAAAATTTGCAAATTTATAAAAGATTCTAAAGTTAATTAAGTTTTATTTAATTATAACTTTTCTAAACATACATTAGTCTTGATTAAGAGATTATTATAAATATTAATATGTATAGTATTTGTTTTATCAGAAAAAGAAAGACAATATATCTGATTAGATTATTTTGTTTATAAGAAAAACAGAGGTTTAATCCAATTAAGATATATTTATATTAATAAAAAAAACACTAGTATGCGATTTATTTTGGATACAAAAATAACTTAACACAATTTACTAGTTTGATCTAAGATGACAAATTTGGATTAAGTAAAAGGAAAACACTAGCGAACCCAATACATCATGGTTAATTAGTTAACTTTCAGGCGAGGATCAATGTCAACCCTAGCAACTCCGTCGTGTTCTTGACCAACCTTGGCCACTTCAACCTCTCCAACAACTAACTCCGCCACCTCCTCTCCCTTCTCTTCGCCATCCTCGTAGTTCGGGTCCCCCTCGTCGATGGCCGCGGGCGCCGCCATGAGCTCGTTCTCCGCCATATCAGAGGGGCCCTCCCAAGTGAACTTGCCGCCGTGGCCGGACTTTGGAGGCGGTCGTCCGATGCCGATGCCGTCGGCAGGGTGGCGGTCCTGGCGCTGGACACCCTTGTTGATGAGCTTCTTCTCGACGTACTTTAGGGTGTCGACGTTGTGAGTGTTGACCTCTCTCTTCTCCACCCTCTTTCTTCCTTCCTCGTCGCGGCTCACCGCTCTGATCGTCACCTTCTCTTGTTTATCGTCAATTGGCTTCATCTTTTTTCTCTCTTTTGCTTCTTCAGTGATGTTCTTCAATCTCTGAAGTGTTTTTATATTAGAGGTTCGGTGCTGGCAACGTTTGGTCACTGGAAAGTGCTGGAAGTTGAGGAGGATATGTTCCAACTATGGAGCACTCGCGGTTCTGCTAGAACTCTCTGTCACGTGGTACGCATCCAGGTTAACACGTGTGAATTTTGTAAGCTGCGTAAGGTTATTTCTCGCATTTTAAATATATTAAATTATATTCACCTTTTTCTTTTTGAAATTAAGTAGCAAAATAAGCACTTATAAATTCGAATTGGTGGTTTTAGTGCTTAAGCGCCGAATTTCATTGCCAAGTGCTATAGAAATAAATATTGTTAATAATTTTCTTATGTAGGAATTAAAGTTTTGTATTCACAATATGCTATAAAATTCAATACAGTGTAATGTAATTTTATCCTTTAATTAAATAGAATGGAAAAAAAAAATTATTCTAAACTTAGTTGATTCCATTCACCACAAATCAATTATTGTTGACGCTTTCAATTTCGTGTTTTACTATACAAATTGGGTAGTTCAGATGTTAATGTACAAGTCTTATTCCTTAATGTGTATGTTTTATTATGCACATTGGTTGGTTGCTAGTTCAAGAGTCACTGTGTATGTTTTCAACTAAATTTAAATATAATTGGTTTCTATCATTTTTTTTATCTTTAATTTCTTTTGAAATTGTTTTTATCTCTTTGGCCTTTGTTCTTTAACTTCTTTTAGGAAAAAACAAATCCTTAACCGATTCTTTGATTTTAAAAAGGTGTTATGTACGAACAAAAATATTATATCAAAAAGGAAATGAAAAACATTGAGACACATTACGTGGTTCAATACTCTTGTTTACAGCTACGACAAAGTCTCAAATGTATTAAAAAAAAATATTTTTAATAAATTTAAAGTTTAATCACTTGAATGGTACTCATTTTGGTATAACTCTGTCAATCTGGTATCCGATTTTAAAAAAATAGTGTCAGTTACATCTCAATTTTTGAAAAAATATTTTAATTAGGTCCATTTCAGACAAAGATGACTAATGTTGTTAACGGTCATGTTACGTGTCAAACTCTGTTTTTATTTTTTATTTATTTTTTGTAGAACGAAAGATGTCACGTGTCAGGTCACCTGGTATGACACGTGACATTGTCAGTGCCACATGATAATGTAATGTTATTATCAAATGTCATTATCTTGATTTCAATTTAGTCATGTGTCTCAAAGATTCAATTTAGTCCCTACTTGTTTGTTTTTGGTTCAATTTTGATCCAATTTTTTTCAATAATTAAAATCTGTTTTTTGTGATTAAAATTAATTAAATATAAATATTTTTACAAAAAATAAACATTGATATTTAAATTAAAATTTAGTGGTAAAAGTCATTTTATTAAGTCATTTTTAATAAAAAAAATATTACTATAACATTTTACAAATATAAAATTTAAGTTTAAAATTAGTGACACATAATATTGTTCTATTTTGAAAAAAAAAGTAATAATTAACAAAAACATGAGTACTTGATAAAAAGTAGTTAATAAAGTAACATCTTAAAAAGTCATTTTTAATAAAAAAAAATATTAGTATAACATTTATATAAATAATAAATTTGATCTAAAATTTGATAGAAATAATATAAATATCAGTACTTAATTTTGTAAAAATATTTACATTTAATTAGTTTTAATCTTATAAAAAATGGATTACAACAATATTTTAATTATTACAAAAATTTGGGACAAAATTAAATCACATACACATAAATATGGACTAAATTGAATGAAGAAGACATATATGAAAACTAAATTAAAACAAATATAATGACATTTTGACATTTGATAATGACACTGATACCTCACATTGCATTGCCACGTGACACTAACAATGCCACATGTTATAAAAGTGATCCCGACACCCGACACGTATGTAACATTTTGTTTTTTACAAATAAAATAAAAATAAAATTTAAAAAATTTAGAAAAAAAGTAAAAAAAATTTAAAAAAGTAAAAAATTTTAAAAAAATCATATACTGACACGTGTTCACCGAGGTAAATGCATCAAAAAGGGACAAATTTTAGCGGATGGTGCTGCTACAGTTGGCGGCGAACTCGCTTTGGGAAAAAACGTATTAGTAGCTTATATGCCATGGGAAGGTTACAATTCTGAAGATGCTGTACTCATTAGTGAACGCCTGGTTTATGAAGATATTTTTACTTCTTTTCACATACGGAAATATGAAATTCAGACTCATAAACTGCGTTAATAATTTCTATCTAAAAAAAACTTAATTAAAATACTTTTTCAAAAGATAGAATTCAATTAACAATTTTTTAAAACGAATATCAAATTGATACACTTCTATCAAAACGCGTAACATAGTAGTAATTAAACGTAAATTTAGTTTCCAAATGGAATTTTCCTCAACTAACCAAGTTGTTTGGCTTGGCCGTAGGAAGTATCAGTCACTTCTTGTAACTTTTGCCAACTAAATCTAACTGTCAAAAGGTGACTGCTGTTATTTCCTAGTCTTTTTCAATAAACATCGTTGTTTCACTCTGCCTGGTTCATACAGATATTGTTAGTTAATATCGGAGTAAACTAAAATTGAATTAATAGTCTCACAGAAATAAAACACGAGAGTAATTCCAAAGCATTGTACCCTTTATAATTCTAATATGTTGACCAAAAAATACTTGAATCGAATGCCTTGTGAAGTTTCAAAAGGAAAAAAAACAAGGCATTAATAGAATTCAAAAGTTCGTTAAGTTACAGCACACACACCTTTAAATTATCCATCTCCAACTGTGGCTGACAGAGTGAGACGACGGAGAAGTTAAAGGAATCGAGAAAAAATTTATTTTATTTGATTCATAACATTTTTAAACACAAATTACTTTTTTGAACATGAATTTGTTGAAACCTACTGCATTTTATTTTATAAAATTTTCCATACCAAACCAAATCAAACTAAATCTAAACCCGGAGGTTGAAAAAAGCTAAAAGCGCTAAAGAAAACAGCAACAGTGGTTTATCCGCATCCAGCGTGAGACACACTCAAACGTTGGAGCAATTACCAAACCCAATCAAGTCCCTCAACTGTCAACGTAATTTCCACGTTCTACCCAAACCCCACACACCTCGTTTTGACCGAATTCTCTTTCTCTTTCCCTTTCTCTTTCTCCTGTTCCAACATCACTCTCTTTTCCGTTACCGTTCACCTTTGTAAATCTTTGGATGCCTCTATGCATCATCTCCCTTCGTTTCTACACTTTTCAATTTCTTCTCCTTCAACTCAAACTCACTCCGCGGTATGTTGATGTTCTTTTTTCTCTCTCTATGCTGTTTTCCTTCACGTCTTACTAGGTGACTGTTAGAGACAAGAAAAGGGACAAAAATTTTGAATTTTGAATAGTGGGTTTTGGGCCCTTGAAGGCTCGTGTATTCCCTCGTGTGAGTTTGAATGAGTCTATATTGACCTCTTGATTTTGGCTTATTCATGACCAAGACGACAATTGGGGGCTAGGTTTTTTTTACCTTTTGTTTTTGTTCTTCTTTATTATGCAAATATTACTGTCTTAATCCATGATTTGGACTTTGCTATATCTGGTTTGTTCTTGACCCGGTGAGTTTTAGGTTTCTAATTTGAGTTAGTGGATTTGATGGTGTACAGGATTAGGATTACTGATTAGGTGAATTGATTGGATTGGAGAATTGAGTGTCGATGGGGGGTGAAACGGTGAACGGGTCATGGTTCAGTTCTTTGTGGCCAGTCTCTCGGAAGAGTGCATCATCGGATAACAAGGCAGTGGTGGGAATTTTGGCATTGGAAGTTACAGGGTTGATGTTGAAGGTGGTTAATTTATGGCAGTCTTTGAGTGATAGGGAGGTATTGAGTTTGAGGGAAGGGATTGTGAATTCAGTTGGAGTGAAAATGGTGGTGTCTGACAATGATGATTACTTGATGGAACTTGCGATGAATGAGATACTTCATAACTTTCAATCTCTTGCACGTTCGGTGGCTAGGTTGGGTAAGAAATGCGTGGATCCAGTTTATCATCGTTTTGAACATTTTGTTCATAACCCAGTTCAAAATTATTTCAATTGGTCTGGGTGGGAGTATAGGTGGAAAAAGATGGAGAGGAAAGTGAAGAAAATGGAAAAATTTATTGCTGCTGCGACACAGTTTTGCGAAGAGGTTGAGGTGCTAGCAGAGGTTGAACAGACTTTCAGGAGAATGCAGGCGAATCCGGAATTGCATCGGGTGAAACTGCTTGAGTTTCAGAAGAAGGTTATGTTGCAGCGGCAGGAAGTGAGAAATCTCAGAGACATGTCTCCATGGAATAGAAGCTATGATTATGTTGTCCGGTTGTTGGCGAGATCACTATTTACGATCCTGGAGAGGATCGTACTTGTCTTTGCAAATAAACACCCACCAACTGTACAACCACATAATGATTCTCTGCATATGAACTCTAACAATCTTCTGCGAAGCCATTCCTTTTCTGTTATGCATTCGTCTGTTTATCCTTCAGAGAATGATCTCTACGGATTGAATTCATACTCGGGCTTTTTAGTAGGCAAGGGGAAAAGAACGAAGAAACAGCAGAAGAAAGAAGAACCTGTATTCTTCAGAAAGAACACACATTCAGAAACCAAGCACTTGGGACATATTATGGGATTCAAAGGTTGTATGTCTGCTGCAAACGGTTCTCCTGTCGTACGGAGCTGTATGCAGACAAATGGTGGCTCCATGAGGTTGACTGATTGTCATTTGAAATCTGTTGATAAAATGAGAACAGTGAATGAGTCATCTCTCCCCAACAGAGTTAGAATATATTCTAAATTATCCACCAATAACCTGTTAAAGCCTGCTTCCAAATCCCTTGGTGATGCAGCTCTTGCTCTGCATTATGCCAACATGATTGTATTGATTGAGAGGATGGTGACATCACCGCACCTGGTTGATCTTGCCACAAGAGATGATCTATACAGTATGCTTCCAACTACTGTAAGAACTTCTCTAAGGGCTAAGCTTAGAAGCCATGTAAAAGGTAAATCTTCCTCTAATCATCATGATGCAAACCTTGCTGCAGAATGGAGTCTGCTACTTGCACAGATGTTGGAATGGTTGGCTCCACTGGCACATAACATGATAAGCTGGCATTCTGTGAGAAATTTTGAGAAGGAGCACTCAATTTTTAACGCAAATGTTTTACTTGTTCAAACTCTTTACTTTGCAAACCAGGCAAGAACCGAGGCTGCAATAGTTGATCTTCTTGTTGGTCTCAATTATGTGTGCAGAATTGATACAAAAGTTGGCACAAGAGATACACTAGATTGTGCTAGCACTAGAACTTTTAATGGTGTTCGTTTAAGAAAGAATGGAATGTACAATGAAATTTTATAGACTGCGACATTAACAAGGTCTGAGGGTTAATGGCATTAACTCTGTACAGTGCATTTATTTTTAGTGTGTGGATTCTATTCTTTGAAAGTTACATTTGATCAATTCAATTTAGTTTATAAGGTATTCACATCAATTAATCCGTTCAAAATAAATGATAAACTTTATTCGTTAGTAATTTTATGACATATAAAAAGAATATGACTTCTCTTTTTCAATTGTCATAGTTTGACATACACTACTTTGAAACGCTGTGAAAACGGGTCGTCCACTTCCGAATACACCAACTATATCAACCATGGTCGATTTTAGTTAAATTAGAAATTAAAATCATCACGCAAAATTTAAAGCGGAAAAAGTAGAAAGGCAAACATAAGGAAATTAAAAGATGATAGAAAAAATGAAAAGAGATTGTGTCCTGAAAATCAAATAAATTAAACAAAAAAACTGCAGAAATTTAAATACATGCAAATAAATTGAAGTTAGAAATTACACAGGAATATAAAAGAAAATGAATTAAAGAGGAAGAGGAAAGAAGCGCAAGATCATTAATGAGAAATAAATCAAGATTTATAGATTTTTTTTTTAATTTAATGATAAAAAAAAATTATTATCGTGTAAAGCGATGCAGGGTTAAAACATGTCATAGTGAGAGTTTGTTAATACCATTTTTAATTTCTTAATCAGTGTTTTGAGAATATTTCTGAGCCTTTCCTTCCTAAAGTTGCATTTATGAAGGAAATGCCTATTACTTTTTAGAATCAATTTTCACAATAACTTTACAGTAAATTTTAATGGAAAGGTTTGTTTACATTTATCTTCCCCCTAATTACAAATTAACACTAAAAGATTTCACATGCCCAAAATTTTATTCTGTTTGTCCAAACACGAAAACTTTTCACTCTTATTTTATTCTTTTCAACAATGTAACGCATTCTTTGCACCAAATTTCACTTTAAGGAACAATTTTCTGTTAAAGAATATTATTGATTAATATGAAAATGGGGCCAGTTGTTGAATAAATGTAAAATAGAAGTGATAAAAAGTATGAATTTGAGGGAAACTCTGTGAATATTGACAGTCCACTTGTAACTTGTATCTACGCACACATATTTCCAGGAAATATAGATGAATCAAACAATAATACAAAAACTAAATCTTATAATCTGAAAGGGATACGAGGAACCAGGTCCAATGTTTTCAAGGAGATTCCATTTCCAACTTAAGTCGGTTGTCTTTGCTCGGTGCTTGAATCTTTAATTATTAATATATAAACCAAATACATAAAATATACTAAAATTATATTTATCTATTAATTTACATATATAGTAAAATAAGTTGGGAGGTGGACTTCTATGATTTGTCCTTGATAACTATATATTCTTTTGTGCACTTTTAGTTTAACTTGAAATAATTTTATAAGAATTGTAAATTTTGGAATAAAATATAAATTTTAAGCTATTTTAAACATAGTTCGAAAACATTAAACTACTTAATGCACTCTAATGATTTTTATATAATAAAAATGAACTTTTCACAAATAAATCTAATATAAGTGCATGCATTCTAATTCTAATAATATGTTTAGGGATATTAATTGCGCACGTAGGATACAGATAGTAGGATAGTAGCTCTCTTATATCTTATTCGTTGAATAAATATTCACTTCGTATTTGTATTTATATTTGTGCAGATATCTGTTATGCAGATATCCACATATTCTTTTAATATGTACCGATATCCATGGGTATCCAAAGATATTTACAAAAGAAAAATTTAATATTTAACAACATATCTTGACCATAAATTAAAAGCAAATATAATGGATAACACTCATAAATTTCAAACAAAGTGTAAATAAGTCATTTAAATAGTGTTGAATGACAATTTACAAAGAGATTGAGATTTTTTACAACCAATTGATACAAAATAAATCATTCAAAATCAATATGTTAATGTTTTAATCATATTTTTGTTAATCTAAATGAGTATAGCGGATATGAGTATTCACGAGTACAGATAATATGATATTCATACTCACCTTATTAACATGCAGGTATAAAAGAAATACAACTACCTATTATTTACGAATATCCATTTATAATATTCATTTTTTATCCGTTGCAGGTTTTATTGATGCGAGTAAAATTTTTTTTTACCTCCTTAAATATGTTGCAACATTTTTAAGCCTAAATTAAACTATGAGAGAATATAAATTAATTAATGTACCGTTGATGCTTTTCATTGTCAAAATATTTTCTCTTCAAGATTATTACCTATAAATTTTTTATATGACAGATATTTTTTTATATGACAGATATTACATTTAAGTTTCATTCGTCATCCAACATGGTTTAACATTTTGTGGGTTAAGATAATTTAAATATTTTGGTGTTTATTTGACTTTGGTACTTGTAGCAAATTTTAAATTCAATTAAACAACATCTCGAGGCAACTGGTAAATAGTTCCAGAAAATGGCATCTTGCTTATATATTTATATATGCTGTGTCAGGATTTTCAGATTATTTCCTTTCTTCATCGAAGAAAATAAAGAATATTTTCTTGGTAGTTTTGTCTACATAGGCAAGAACAATTATTGAATTGATAAATAAGCGATGGTCTTTCGGAAATGAAGCTCTTAAAAATTGAGACTCCATTCATTGAACTCCACCCATATAATAGTAACATCATTTAACACATGAACTTTAAACAAAATAATAGTTGACTTGTACACTGTTTGATGTTGAGTGAAAAGTAATTTTTAAATAATAAAAATATATGATCATAATTTTTTATTGAAGAAAATATTACAATTATTTTTCTAATTAATATTAAAGTTATTAAGTAGTTTTGGACGTGAATTTATTAAGAGTCATGAAATAAGTTATGGACATTTAACTAATGTGAACGAATGGATCAAATTAAAAATGATTGAAAACAAAATACAAACAATTAAGAGATCCAATAATTGGGAGAATAACCAAGTTAGAATTTATTACAAATCTAAATATAAATTTAAGTCTTGGATAGAAATGAGAAATTTAAAAAATATATAAATATTTCATAAATATTGTATTAAAATTTTAAGTTGTGAGTTGGAAATGATGTTAAATAATAATAAACAAATTGTAATTGTATAATTTTAAATAAAATATTAAATAAAGTAAGTGTGTTTTGATATTTTATATTGAGAACGAGTGTGAAACAAAAATAAAACACATATTTACATTCTCATTTTCATTGTTATATCCAAATTACAGATTTAATTTTAAATATAATTTATATTCGTACCTTTACTTCGTTTTGACTATTTGTATTTGTCATCCTTAATTTTTAACAAGATTTTATCTTATTATAAAAAATGCTAAACTTCTAAAGAATTATTACCTTCATAGTTATTACTTAAGTATGAATATACATAATAAGTTTATATAAATGTTAACTTCTTGAATAAAAAATATTATCCAAAAAAGGTTAAAGATGTAAAATATTTTGATATCATTCATTATTGTACTCTATATGTAAGGCAGGAAAAACAAATAATAATTGTGCTCCATATTTGCAAGCCATAAAAAAACTAATTATTCTTATTTTGAGAAATATTGTTAATTTGATTTATGCGGTAAAAAAAAACTATTTTAGAGTTTTTACCATTCACGTGAACAAGATTTGAATATATATTATATATATATATATATATATATATATATATATATATATATATATATTGTACCAGTCTATTTGTTATCTTGAGAGTTGATTTGAACATTTTTTATAACATGAAAACATGTCTGTTTATTTATTTATTTATTATACTCAAATAAATTTAAAATTTTAGGAAAAATAATTTGGGAAAATATTGTATTAATCTTGTAAAAATTTAGTTAACCAGTCATTTTGACATTGATAATAATAATTTATTTTTAGAATTAAATGCACTTAGAGAAATTCTAGCTAGTAAAATTAGCATTTGTTCAAAATATTGAACTCTCTTTAAAGATTAGAGTTAAACATGTTTTTGGTACATTAACTTTTAGTTTTTTAAGTGAATTGGAATTAATCCATTTTTAAAATTTTAGATCAATCTAGTTTTCAAACTTTTCAAATGTGTGTATCTAGTTCTTTTAACAATTTTTTTTTAAGTTTATTTGATGTTCAAACATTTTTTATCATAATATTTGAGTTGTTAATCTCATTTGACTCATTTTTACTTTAATGTTAACTAAGAAACACGTATAAAACGTCAAGTTAACTTAATAAAATTATTTTGTTAAAAGGACTAAATTTATCCAATTTTTAAATATGAAAGACTAGATTAGCCTAAAGATTCGAGGGACTAATTTTAAATTTGACTAAATCATAGATAAAAGCATATTTAATTCTAAAGATTATATTAGATGCATATATTGTTGATATTATTTTATTAACATTGTGTAACTGTCACGGCGGTTGAAAGAAGTTTTCAAAATTAAAAATTAATTAAAATCATATTTAACATCAAGTAAGAAATAATTAGTTATAAAATCACATTTAACATCAAGTAAGAAACAACTAGTTATATTATATACGGTGAGCTAAATTTTAAAATATTTTCGTTGTAAAACTCTAGAAATAAATTAGTAGCATAAAAAGTTAGAAAAAAAAAAGAAATTACAAATTGTTCTTCTATATTAAGATATTTTTTTTTTCATAAGACGTCAAAATTCACTTGTTACTAGTTTAAAAATAATTCATCGTATATTTAAAACTTAGTAGATAACTTAAGTTTCCTATGATGTGAAATTAACAAAGACATTCATTCATCAAAAAGAAACTTAATTAATTTTGCCATTAATTTATAAATTCTGGTATTTTTATTTGAATATAGTTAAATATTTGTCTTCATTTAAATATGTAAATATTTGTTTTATTTTTGTCTAAATATTCTTGATTCTAGCATGAGATTTAGTAATAGTTATGTTTTTATTTTTTAATTTTCTCAAATTGGTAAGTCAACCACCTCATTTATAGGATCACATTACTAAAACCTAGCTTAATGAGTAAAAGAAAATCTTATGATAACAACGAGAAAAATTAAAAATGATCAATAGAATACCGTGCAAGTACAACACGTCTTCTGATACAAAACTTTTCAATTACTCATCAACCTTGGTGTTGGGGAAGAAATATTTAGTACTCCAAAACGTGTGAGAAGTTTTATTAGAAAATAAAGAAACAATAGATGTATTAATTAATCATTAATAATGGAAGAGGAAGAAGGGATTAATTTAGGCACAAGAAGCAAAGGTTGAAGCTTTCGCATGGTGATACCGAGCCTTTCTCTGGTATCCATGGTGGAGGGTGTGACATGACTCTGAAGTTCCCAGTCGAATCGGTGAAGCAACGATCCCAGCACAAGATGAAGAATTCTGTGCGCTAGGGGCACACCTGCACACATTCTCCGTCCACTTCCAAAAGGAATCAACCCAAAATGATTTCCTTTGAAATCAATGTTCTTGCAATCATCCACAAAGCGTTGGGGCTTGAAATCAAGGGGTTGCTCCCAGACATCGGGATCTCTCCCAATGGCCCAAGCATTCACCAAAACCTGGGTGTCTTTGGGAACGTGGTATCCCATGAACTCTGTGTCCATGGTGGCCTTCCGAGGAACAAGGAACGGAATGGGAGGGTGCAATCGAAATGTTTCCTTAATCACGGCTTGTAAGTAGGGAAGGTTGTCTATGTCGCTCTCTTCAACTTCTCTTCCACGCCCAACAACCCTATCGAGCTCGCTTTTCACCTTCTGCAGACACTCCGGGTTGCGCATAAGCTCCATCATCGTCCATTCAATTGTGCTGCTTGTTGTCTCTGACCCAGCCAAGAATATTTCCTGTTCATCGTTTAACATCACTGGTTACTACCACCATATACACAAATATAAAATGCTGAAATTAAATTTTTTTGCATATTTGTACCAAAATGAAAATGTTGAGGTCCTTGTCTGAAATTTTGACTCCTTCTTCACTGTTGCTGTTTTGAAAGTCGATCAACACATCAAAAAAGTCCCTTGTCTTCTTATCAGAGTGATGCTCTTCCAAACGTTGTTTCACGAACTTCGACGCGATTTCCAGAGCTTTTTCCATGTCTCGATCCATCTTCCTCCTCAAACCCTGCGGGTCCAGCCACCTCAGCCACGGGAACATGTCAGCGACGTTTGCGTGCCCTGACCACTCCATCAAACCCATCATCGCAGTGAAAAACTCCGACCCGTCTTCCAAGTCAGGGTCCAACAGGTCCCGCGACAGCATCAGGTTCCCTAGCAGGTTGAACGTCATCAGGAACACGAACCGCGCCACGTGGACTCCGCCACCCTCTTCCAACTTCCCAGCCTCTTTGCTCAACCATGTTATCATGTCGTTCACGCACTTCCGCCGCACCGGAGCGCTTTCGTTTATGCGTTTCGCCACCAGCATGTCCACGGTGACGAGGCGCCGCATGAGGCGCCAGTAGGGGCCGTAAGGGGCTATGGCCAAGGAGGATTTGTGGTAGTTGTGAACGCGCATGGTTTCGATTATGGTGCGGTCTGCGAAGGCGTGGTCGTGATGCTTGAAGAACACGGTGGCGGCGTCGGCTGAGAGAATAGCCATGCTGTTCATGGCTCCGATTTGGAGCCACACGACTGGGCCGTGTTTGGCCCTTAGTTCGGTGAGGGTGCGGTGAGGCAAGTCTCCGAGCTGAAACATGTTTCCAAATATGGGCCATCCCTGTGGTCCCGGCGGAAGACGGCGGTTTCTGGCATCGGTTTTGCGGCGGTGGAGGAAGATAAACAGAATAGAGAGGAGTGGGAGGAGAAAGAGTGAAAGATATGAAGTCAACGCCATGATTTCTGGGTTGTTGGAAGTTCTGTGCTGTTGTCTCTCATCTCTACTTCATATATATAAGGGCAGTGCTATATTGACATCACAAAATACATTACATTTCTTGTACTAATATATTGGTATGTGTTTTCTAAAACTTTGTAAAGGGGTTGATACTGGGAATATTATCAACCATTTCTGCAAACTTTTGAATATGTTTAACTGAACCACCATGAGTTCACTCTGCATCCACAAGGACCTACATCAAATCCCAACAGATAATATAATATTCAGGATTGCTGAATATACCATATGCCGCTTATATTATACCAAGAGAATATATTATGAATTTATTTTTTTTTATTTTTTTAATATAATTTAATGTGAATTATTAACTAATGTAATATTTTTTTTAAAAATAATTAATTCATATTAAATTACGTCAGAAAATAAAAAAATATGAATAAAAAAAGTCATAATATGCTACTTATCCTTTTTCCAACTAACCCAAAAGTCATGAAGTAGAAAATGAATGGCAACTATAACTTCTCTAAGAAGTACATGAGATTAGAGTTCACTTGCCTTCGATAATCTTAATTGGTTTTTCGAAATTCAGAGGCGTAACTTTGATTTGAGGGAAAGCTATTTCACACGACGATAGTTTGCAAGAGAAATCGCGGGAGCAAAAACTAAAGATGCGACTTTCACTAATCAATAAACTAGTTATGTGTTTATATGTTCTTACTCTTATTTAACAAGTTGTGGTTTTTGGTCTATTTAATTAGCGTGTCTCCATGTGGTATTTAATATAAAAACGTCATCGACGAAACTTTGGTGACCGTGAGGTTTTAGAATTTTTCACTCTTTCCTCATTTTTTTAGAATGTTATCATTAATATGAGAAATGGAGTTTTAGATTGAAATTCGGTATTCTTTCATTCCCTCACACACACACATTTCCAATTCAAAGGATGAAATCTTTTAACGAGTTTATTTGTTTATTAAAAAGTATACGACCTTGATGTTAATGATATAAAGTGGTAAGAATGTCATAAGATCTTATACGAATGGTAAAAAAGACCAAGGATTACAAAAACATATAAGACATTTTTATATATATAGAGTCAACCTTCAATGAAAAATGTTAGATCCATAACATTTTACCGATCATTATCTTGAGAAATTAGGCTCCAGTAGTTTGTAGCAACCAAAGCAGTTATGGATAAAAGATTGAAACCAAAAGTAGGTGGTATATACAGAACATTATAGAGGGATATGTCTTGATTGAGCCTGATACTATCAATATCTTCAATTTTTACACGCATAGAATTGAGAAGCAACGCATAAAAACCAGAAACAATAGTATAACTATGATAAAGATGTGAGAAACAACATATATGTGAAGTTGCACGAAAATTCAAAATTCAACTAAAAGAATTTTTAAAAGAGGAGAATTTGTTGTGGTTACCTACCACATTAGTGGCAATATCACTAGAGGTAGTATCAGATGTGAGTTTTTTTAGAAAGGAAATTAATCGATTGTTGACGTTGAGTAGGAGTAAATAAGTAGAAAAAATAGTGAAAGAATCAACTTGATTAACAACATTAATGGATTATTCTTGAAGTAATTCGGAGGGTACCCAATAAACTCGTAGCACTATGATTATGCAAAATTTGAGAGACGAAAACAAAAAGGTCTAATTTATTTCTTTGGTACCATATTACTGCAAAAGAAAAGAATATTATTAGAACGTAAAACATAATAAAAAATATCGTCTTCTAACACTTTACTCATAAGCCCAATATAAGAACAACAGAAAACGGAAAAATGAAAAAGGCCATAAACGAACAGAAAAAGCCCAAAAGACTTATAAAACCCAATAATGAACACTAGAAAATGAAGATTACATTGTCTTATTTTAGAAAACTCTACATGTAAAGTGAAAAAGAAAAACACATTGAAACTGAAATGATCCTCAATTATTAATGGTAAAAAAGAAAATGTAATCATAATTTAGATAGGCGTGACTTTTAGTGTCTTCTATCATCTCTTATAATGCCTTCAATTTCATTTTTTGTGGCGCAGTACTATGATGTAAACCCAAAGGTTTAGAACTAGTAATGTCAAAAATATCCGTACCTGCGAGTATCTGCGGATAAAATTCACAACGGGTAGAAAACAAATATTAAAAATGGATACCTGCTACCCGTGAGTACGAGTAGTTTTGATACCCGCATGTTAATGGGACAACTACGGGTATCATAGTATCCGTACCCGTGATACTCATACTCGCTAAACTTACACCCCTGACATTCTTCTCTTTTCTTTATTTGAAATTGGGCATATGCATCAAACCTTATATAGACAATGGTATGCTTGTTGTCAAATGATGGAATCAAAATAAGAATATTTGGCATGTGACAATAGAGGTTTATTATTTGCTTATTTTGTTTATTTTTCAGGAACCAATCAGAATAAGTGAGTTTGTTGGTCAAAGCACTAATTAAAGAATTTCCATTATGTTGAACGTCATTTTATATTTAATTTTACAATTATTTGGACTTGTATCAATTTGAGTTTATTTAAACTTTATTTAAAATTTTTGACAATAATGTATTTTATTTTATTTTATTAGAATTTATGATTAAATATTTGTTTTTTAAATAATTTTGCATATACCCGCGGGTATCCTTGGATACCCGTAGATATGAAAAAAATAGACGGATACCCGCACAATGGATACCCGACAGATATGGATATGGGTACGGGACAGATATTTATCTAGCGGGTAGGGTATAGAAGAGCTACTACCCAGACCTTACCCGCCCCATTTTGACATCCCTATTTAGAACCTATCAGAATTTGTAGTTTTAAATGTATTTGAATAGAGAGGTATTGGAATTGGGATGCGATGTTATTGATAGAAAGAGGAAGTAACTCTTTATAAACTCATTAAAGAAAGTTATAAGAATAAAAATGGAAGTTATTAACGACTTATTTAAAAGTATTTTTGCAAATAGAGAAAAGTTTACTTTTGACAAGTGTAATGTAGATGTCACAATTAAAAAAAAAATACATTTTACATTTTTTTTAGGTTGAAAAAATTTAGAAATATTGTAATAGTTTGTAAACACCTAAAGTTGAAAAAGCTAACGAAATCAACTTGCTCTTGTCTTTGTTCACCAACTTTCTGTCTCAGTTTCTTCAAGTTCTTATCTTCTTGCTAGACTTCTGCAATTTACATTTATTTCATCTTTGTAGTTTCTTGAATGTTGCTTCATTGTTCATACTTTTATACTGTTCTGCACTTTCAAGTTCAATATATAGTAAAACTTTTAATGTGAAAAATCATAAGAAAAATAACAAAACCTAATCTAGCACAACTAACTCCATTAGGAATACTGTGACTTTTTTTATACAGCTGATCTATCTCAATCTCACCTAACTTGGATGATTATCTTTCTATTATCTAGCTAATTATGGTAGAAGCGTAACTTTTTTCTAAGAAGATTGATACAACACTTCTCTCACTCTTTTATCATCAGAGTCAAACTTGTTTCCTTTATGGATACTTAAACTCTTCTAAAGCCACAATTAGTAGGGGATAGATAGTATCCCATCAATTAAAAGAAAAAAAGAGACTTCTTTAGCAAGGTTCAATCAAACACTTCATTGGACAATTAGATATATTCAGACCCAGAAAAAGAGTGAAAGCAAATATTCAAAAACCATGCATTCTTCTATTTGATTATACTATTTACGTATAAATCTGAATTGTGCTCTGAATATTCTGAAACTGTAAGGGCTATACTAAACGGCATGCAACTTACCTTCCCAATGAACAGAATCAAAGACAGTAGAATTGCGACAACCTTTGTCTGTATATGTTTTTGCATGCCTGTCACAAATTTTATATGTAAATCAATAACCCTTACAATCTGACACAGTTTCTGGGGTCTCTATTCCCACAGTAGAAGTATTTTCTGTCATATGTATGTATCTATATGCCTGTGTACACTACAAAATAATGTGGCCAAAATGCTAAAACAGAGACCTTGCAGACTAAAATTTCAGTTTTGTTTTTTTTTTTTTTATCTAGAGTGAAAGTTGTTAAAATTCAGATTCTGTTATTTGCCCCAGTTTCCAATGATAAACTAATATAAAAGGTGTGTTAATATTTAGAAAATGTTAAGACTACTTTTAAATTTGGAGCGCCAATCTCGGCTTCAAACTCTCTTCTTTTCTGAAGGCTTTTGCTTTAGAGGGTAATGAAGAGTGAAAGAGAGAAAAGCTGAAATAATTCCCTCACTTTTTGGGACAACATACATTACCAGAATGGTGGAAACTCTTCTGAAGGTTTCCAATGGTGATGGGAAGCAATAACATTGCCCCCACCCATGTGCCATTTACCCGTCACACCATCATCTTATATCATCAATCATCAAATTATAAAATTAAAATAAGGGTTAAATAAGCTTTTGCTATTTCACAAATTTCTGCAATTTTTCGGTATAATAAGAAGAATAAAGCTCTGAAAAGAACAGTAATCGGAAAGAAAAAGAAGTAATTGGTTGGTCAGGGTTTGTACTGTTGTGGGAACCGACAATTTCAAATATCAAAGTGATTGGAACAAGTTGTGTACTATATTTGGTGTGTTTTGACTAGCTAGGTCAACTTTTGTCGTGAAACTAAAGCTTTAATTCCAGTCATGTCCCTGCCATTTGCATCTTTATCATTCAATTCTATGCCTGACTTGAGGGTGTGATGTGAGAAAAACTTTGCTTGTTTATGACTTAAAGCAGAGGACCCTTCTTTTCTTCCTCAACATGGAAAAAGTAGCAGTGGCCAAACCAAATAATGAGCACTTTCTTCTACTCACACACACATATGTTTGTGTATATATATAATTAGTTACTATGTTAATTATCATTATGAGTAACACTTTTTACTCAGATTCAAGGAAATCAGAGAACATCTCTCGTATTAAACTCTGTTTATCCGATGAAAAACATATTTAACAAATTATCATGAGAGGGATGAATCCTTTAAAAGTTGCACATGTTAATTGCATCCATTGTCAACACATAGTGGTCCACATCTCAACAAACGTGGGATCCAAATTCACTAACTGGGGATTAACATGGTTGTGTAATAACTGAGGAACTCATTCTCTTTAGCGTAATAAGGCCAAGCAAAAGAACAAAGCATTAATTAAATTGTGAGAGTAAGCGACAACAGCAATCATAAACGGTACCACCCTTTCCAAATCCCACAAACTTTAATCATCACATTAGTCCTAATTACCTCTCAGGGACTTATAATAATAACACTGCAACACTTTTCCTCAATCACTCACTCTCTCCAATCATGCTACGTTTTCCTTCTCACTCCATCTCAAATTAAAAACACCACCATAACCATTCTTGCTCCCTTCCCACACCATAACATGAAACACCCTTCTTCCATAAACCTGTCACTGCCATTGTTGCCATTGACATTGGCATTGGCCTTCGCTATTTTCTGTGTTGCAGAGAGTGCATGGCAAAATGATACACTCGCCCTCACCCAATTCCGCCTCCAAACCGACACCCACGGCAACCTTCTCTCCAACTGGACCGGAGGCGACGCCTGCTCCGCCGCGTGGCTTGGCGTGGAATGCTCCCCAAACGGCAGAGTTGTGGGCCTCTCGCTTCCTTCCCTCAACCTCCGTGGCCCAATTGATTCTCTCTCCCCACTTTTATACCTCCGCTTCCTCGACCTCCATGAAAACCGCTTAAACGGTACCGTTTACCCACTCTTAAACTGCACTGCCCTCGAACTCCTCTACCTCTCCCACAATGACTTCTCCGGCGAGATTCCGCCGCATATATCCTCCCTCCGCCTCCTTCTCCGCCTTGACATCTCCGACAACAACATCCGCGGTCCAATCCCCGACCAAGTCGCCAGACTAACCCACCTTCTCACTCTTCGGTTGCAGAACAACGCCCTCTCCGGCCACGTCCCCGACCTCTCTGCTTCACTCCTAAACCTCACCCAACTCAACGTAACCAACAATGAACTTCGTGGCCACGTTCCCGATTCCATGCTTTCAAAATTCGGCAACGCCAGCTTCTCCGGAAACCACGCTCTATGTGGGTCCACCCCGTTGCCCAGATGTTCCGAAACCGAACCAGACACGGAGACCACAATAACCGTTCCTTCAAAACCGAGTTCGTTCCCTCAAACAAGCAGCGTGACTCTCTCTGACACCCCGAAGAAGAAAGGTCTGAGGGCGGGTGTCATAGTGGCCATTGTGGTGGCGGTTTCCGTGTCGGTGCTGGTGGCGATTTCGTTCGTGGTGGCTCACTGCTGCCCGAGGGAAGGGGGAGGCTATGGGTCGGCGATGGGGAGCGAGAGTGGGAAGAGGAAGAGTGGGAGTAGTTCTGGGAGCGAGAAGAAGGTGTATGGAAATGGTGGGAATTTCGATAGAGATAGCGATGGGACGAACACCGAGACGGAACGAAGCAAGCTGGTGTTTTTCGATAGGAGGAACCAGTTTGAGTTGGAGGATCTGCTTCGAGCATCGGCGGAGATGCTGGGAAAAGGGTGCTTGGGAACGGTTTACAGAGCGGTCCTCGACGATGGCTGCACCGTCGCAGTGAAGAGACTGAAAGACGCAAACCCCTGCGAGAGAAACGAGTTTGAACAGTACATGGACGTTGTAGGGAAGCTCAAACACCCCAACATTGTTAGACTCCGAGCTTATTACTATGCCAAAGAAGAAAAGCTTCTTGTGTATGATTATCTCCCCAATGGAAGCTTGCATGCTCTTCTTCATGGTTAGTTTATTCCTCTAATATACTGTAATTTATTAGGGTTAGCTGAATTTTAACGTTTTGATAATAACGATAGGTAACCGTGGACCTGGAAGGATTCCATTGGATTGGACAACGAGAATAAGCTTGGTGTTAGGTGCGGCCAGAGGGTTGGCTAGGATTCATGCAGAGTACAACGCGTCCAAGATACCCCACGGGAACGTCAAATCCTCCAACGTGCTTCTCGACAAAAACGGCGTCGCTTTGATCTCCGACTTCGGGTTATCGCTGCTGTTGAACCCGGTTCACGCGATCGCGCGGTTGGGAGGGTACAGAGCGCCGGAACAGGTTGAAGTAAAGAAGCTGTCGCAGGAGGCTGACGTGTACGCTTTCGGGGTGTTGGTGTTGGAGGTGTTGACGGGAAGGGCGCCGTCGACTCAGTACCCTAATTCCGCGGCGCGTCCACGCGTGGAGGATGAGGGTGAGGTGGATCTTCCGAAGTGGGTTCGGTCGGTGGTGAAGGAGGAGTGGACCGCTGAGGTGTTCGACGAGGAGCTGTTGCGGTACAAGAACATCGAGGAGGAGTTGGTGGCGATGCTGCACGTGGGAGTGGCGTGCGTGGCGGCGCAACCGGAGAAGAGGCCGAGTATGATGGAGGTTGTGAAGATGGTTGAGGATCTGAGGGTGGAACAGTCTCCTCTGGGAGAGGATTACGATGAGGCACGGTCACGCAATTCGCTTTCGCCGTCGCTTCCCACCACCGAAGATGGCCTTGCTTAATCGTAACGGCGTTCTTTGTTATGATTGCTGCACTAACTTATTACTGTGTCATGCATGCTCCTCCTCCTCCTCCTCGTTTTTAGTTTATCGTCTCTCTCTTGTGTTTCTTGATTCTTGCTTTCTTTGTGAAATGCTGTTGTTAATTCTCTTAAATCAATTAATCTATGGCCATGAACGCGTTTGTGTACACTGTCGCTTTGGGTTCTCCTAAACTATGCCTCCTCCTAAGCAGAGATGCCAGTAACATCCCAATGGGCCTATTGGAATAAAACAAAAAACTTTTTACACCCTTTCTTATCTATATTCACCACTATTATTAATAAAATATTATATCAAAATAATAGTAATAATAAATATAAATAAAGTATTACAATGAAATAATAGTTTATAGAATTATAATTTAAAGATGTAAGAAAAAAAAATTAAAAGTGTAAAAAAATCATCCCTTATTGAACAAAAGTCCGTGAAAAGTATTCCATCACATGAACCTACCAATGACATTAAAACAAATATGTTAAATTTTATAATTTATACCTTTAACTAATTTTTAAGTTATGAAAATATTGAAAATGTGTCTAATAAAATTTGGTGGTCCATTCAGTATTAACAAAATTTATACTTTTTAAATTAAGTCTATTTATTTAATTTTCTTATTATTTGGATTATGTAATTTTTATTTGGTATGTTATCTTATTTCTTTATCGTCACATTATTCTTTTATGATTTAATAATTTAATTATTATTTATGTGACAACTTTTACCCTCAAATTCAACTTCTATAATTAAAAAAAATGATTCAACATCAATAAATCTCCAAATTTGTCTACATTCTTTTCACTCGTTAAAAAATTGATAAAAAAAATGATAGAAAAAGTAAAGAATTTTAGAAGAAAAAAAATGTATATAGATTATTGCAAGCAAAAACACTAAAAAGCTTTTACATGGTTTCAAGAGTGGGAGAAAGAAGTGCGATGAGAAAGTTATCTTTTGTGATAATGAGGTGCATCAAAGATCAACATAAATAATAATATGAATGCGGTTAGAGTCCAACCAAAAATAGTATGTATTTATCGTTGATTTATGCATATCTTCACATCAAAAACTCATTTGAACATATCCAAAATTATCATGAATTTAAAACTTACTTAAACCAAATTTACACATCAAAATATTATATTTCAAAAGTTTAAATTGTTTTATATGTTCCATCAGATAAGTTACTCATTACTAACCTAAACATGATATTAATAGTCATATTGTTTAATAAGAGAAATTTTTTTAAGATTCGGAAATTACACATCTGAGAATTTATATTGATTATTAGGAACATGTTCATACTTACATTAAAAAAATAACTAAACAATTTGGTTTTGATTTAATTATTAATGAATTAAAAGAATCCTAAACATCAAAAGTCAATCTTTAAATATCTGTAATTTTATTTATAATTACATTTATATAAATTATGTATTATTTTTTATTGTATTACTAACAGTAATTAAAAATATATTATTTTGACTTTTTAAAATTGTTGGTCAAAATCGGTGAATATTGATTATGAAACCTAATATGAAAATTATGATTTGAAGTTTTTTTCTGGGAAGTTTGAACTCAAGATTCCATCGTAATGGAAGCACATATGGTCCTGCTTAAAGCATGCTATGGTAATTGTTAAGGCCAACTAATACATCATTAATTATTTGTATGACCTTAACCATTACCACACTTTAAGTTTTCCTATTTTGCCAAGTATTCTGGAAGTTTCCGCCAAACCATTTTTGGTACAGTAATGAAAGGCTTTAGAAAAGTTCTATGTGAATTTTTTTATTGGCTAAAAATGTATATAAATAATATAGAATATATATATATTATTTATTTTTAACATTCTGTTTTATATTTACTATTAATTAAAGAATTATTTATTTTATATATATATAAAATAAATAATTCTTTAATTAATATTAAATTGTTAATAATAAAAAATAATCTACTAATCCGTTGAATTAAATTCAGCTAACATGTATTTACGTATTTCATTTTATTTTATTAATATTAATAATGCTTTATTCGTTAAAATATCAAAAGTCTAAATTAAAATTTACAAAAATTAAAGTGATAATGAAAAGTACTTAAGAAACTAAACTAACTAGGTATGAAACTTGTTTCAGAATAGTGTAATATTGAGATGCTTGGAAAATGTTTTCAAAATATACATTCTTAGAAAATATTGTCATAAGTTTTTGTTATGTTGTTATAAGATTTTATTTATAAAAGGGTCGAACGAAACAATAGATAAGCAATAAGTGAAATTTTCATCGGATTAATTTTAGCTTTTACTCTTTACAAAATCGATAAAAGTAAATGAATGAAGTCATAAGTGGAAAGCGCCACCCACAGAATTTGACATTTAATTAAGAATTAGATGGGCCTCGCAATTCCGGGTGCCACTGTGAAAAGCTGGGCCTTCGAATTTTCTATCCAATCAAAGCAACTTAAATAAACACAAAATAAACCTTATGTCCGTGTATTTTTTTTAACCAAAATTTAATCACACTGCACTTGTTAGAAAAATTTAACGCTTTGTTTGACTTTAGTTTAATATTATCTTATTTAATAAATAATATTTTAGAATGTAAAGAACTTGGGAAAATTGATTTAATTCCGAAATTGCAGCTTTAGCGCACTCCTAGCTTGAATACCGTGTGCTGCACTGCACCTTTTCGGTTTCTCCCATGCTTCCGAATTCCTACAGGGATGTCCAAACCAAAGATTTAATAAAGATGGGAAAAAAATAATAAGTTTAAATTAATTTATTTTTGAATTGAAAATAATTAAAATTTATAATAGACGTGTAACGGTGGAGTTATTTTACAGGGGAAGTTTGTTTTACAAAAGGTCATCGTCGCCTCTCAGATTTTTCTTTCTTGGACTAAGGACAAACAATTTCTACGCCAGAAAGAGCTACAAACCAAAAAAGCGGTTTAAAAGGGCATTATAAGTGTGCAGCATATTCGCAAACTCCTTGTGCTCATATAACTTCATCTTCTTCGCTCTCATACTCTGTGTTTGCGTGGAAAAGAAGCGAAGATGCATTCCAGTCACTTACTTCTCGAGGAACCCATTCGTATGCTTTCCATTCTTGAACCATCTAAGGCCGTCAGTAACTTCTTCTTCTTGGTCGTCTTTTTTTTTTCATTTGTGTTATTTGTTTGTTTTTTGAATTTATTTTGCATTTTCAGAGTTTTTTTCCTGCAATGACGAAGATTGTTGGTACGCTCGGGCCGAAATCTCGATCGGTCGAGGTTATTTCTGCTTGCCTTAAAGCTGGAATGTCAGGTATTTATTTTTCTTCCTTTTGCTTCATTGTTGTTCTGATATTTCTCTCTTTTTTTCTGATTCTCCACCGTTTGCTAAGCGCTTATTTGTTGTTGGATGATTTTTCTATTTTTCTGCTGTAGTGGCTCGTTTCGACTTCTCTTGGGGCGGTCCTGAATATCACCAGGAGACTTTGGAGAATTTGAAAACCGCTATCAAATCTACTAAGAAACTCTGTGCTGTGAGTTTTTCTTTTTCCTTTTTTTTTCTTGCTTAATACCTTTTTTGGTTCAGATGTTCTCAAAATGTTTGATTGCTTAGGTTAGAAGTTACCAACGAAACCCTTGTGTTTCACATCTTTGTTGTCCGTTTCGTTGGAATTATGATTTTGCTGAGCGCGTGGGGGATATCTATTTTTGTCCCTCCAATTTATTCATGCATGCATTGCTATTGATTAGGTTTCTTGCTGAATTTGTGGATTTAATGGAAAGGGTGCTGAGTGTTGGTTGGTTACTACTCAATTGTTGTCTTTAACAGGTAATGCTAGACACGGTGGGAGCAGAGATGCAGGTTGTTAACAAAAGTGAGAAATCTATCTCGCTCCAGGCTGATGCTCAGGTTGTTCTGACTCCTGACCGGGGACAAGAAGCATCTTCAGAGATACTGCCTATCAATTTTGATGAGCTGGCAAAGGTTCACTATAGTCTTGTCGTGATATTCTGTGATTGACTTACTATTGGAAAGTGTCTTGATTCTGATCACCCCTAGCACCCTTAATTTTGGCCTCTTTGGGGATTTCCAAATTGCAGTCTCAAGGCTGCTGGTGGTTTAGTTCTACATTGCTAGTGATAAGACCAAAATAACATAATTGGAAAACAACGTTCATCTTACGAGTTGATTATGAGACCGAGTTAGGATTTTAAGACTTACTTTTCATGTACATATTTTCTTGGAATATTAACCTGAGTGGTTTAGTTTTGTCATTTTTACTCTTCATTGCATGTGATAGTACTTGGTTTGGAGTCTATTGCACCTTCTTGCCAGTGTTTAGCAATTTTGCTCTTGCTTACGGTGTTAGAACTTATTAGTAGTAAATTGCATTTGCATGATTTTTCTTTGGAGGGCCCTTGATCGAATTGTAATTTGTTACTCTCTTCGCTACATGATTATTGCAACTCATTATGTGGACTCGTTTCCATTTTTCCTAATGCAACGCTTGATTTGGTTTAAACCCTAATCTTGTTTGGATTGTTCACAGTCGATTAAGAAGGGCGACACAATTTTTGTTGGTCAATACTTGTTCACGGGAAGTGAAACTACTTCTGTATGGCTAGAGGTGAGTTGGTTACAAAAGACAATTTATTCTAATGAGCCCTCTTCTGTTTTTGTTATTGTGCGTGTTCTTCTATTTTTTATAATCTTTGTTAACCATTTGTGTTAGTTATATTGTGATTTTCTTCATATACTTGAAATTAAAACTTTGTTGATATTTTCAATCTGTGTCAATGGCATAGGCTGACTTAAGTAGGAATAGTTGAAGTCCTACATGCATGTTGAGTAGTTATGCTGAAACTATGCAGGTGTCCGAAGTTACAGGTCAGGACGTTGTTTGTACTATAAAGAATTCAGCAACGTTAGCAGGGTCATTGTTCACTTTGCATGTCTCTCAGGTTCATATTGATTTGCCTACCCTCACTGATAAAGACAAGGAGGTAATTTCTGTTTTTTTACTTGCATGTTTGAACGAGTCACTTATCATCAAATATGTATAGTTTGTATGTGCCTAAACATAGGATTTTTTGAAGTTTTGGGCTATTATTTTTTCCTTGCCAGGTTATAAGCACCTGGGGCGTAAAAAACAAAATTGATTTTCTATCATTGTCATATACTAGGCATGCTGAAGATGTTCGCCAGGTAATTTGTCTTCCACATTCTTTGCTCTGTTTAGTTTTTTGGAGTTCATAATTGGTCATTTAATTTATTTTCTAGAGCTGTTTCAGGTTTTCTATTAAAAACCTCTAGTGTGCTTGAAATGCAGGCCCGTGAATTCCTTTCTAAGTTAGGAGATCTAAGCCAGACTCATATATTTGCAAAGATTGAAAATGTTGAGGTGAACTTCATTTTTTCATAATTTACTGCAAAATTTAGTTTTTTTTTTATGTAAATTAAATTCCTGTCAGAGTTCTGATTGAACAGCATATGCACACCTGTATTGTTTTCTAGGGATTGACCCACTTTGATGAAATTCTACAAGAAGCAGATGGTATTATTCTTTCCCGTGGGAATTTGGGCATTGATCTTCCCCCAGAGAAGGTTAGATTCTTCGTTAAACTGAATTTTGATAATAGACTAAAGAGCTCTACTTTTGTATGTTTTGTTCTGACTTTGAACATGTTGAGAATGTATTTAATACTTCCAGTATTATAGATTTGTATTCATAATGAATTGAAATAAGTATGTGCTTCAACATGTTTGAGTAAGAGCTGATAATGGACAAAATTGTTCCAATGCTACTTTTTGTTCTTGGTCTCTTTTGAAATGGTGTTTGTTATTTAAATGCTTGAATGGATTTTTTCTTGCCTAGATCATCTGGCCCACTTTTCTTTCAATGGATGTGGTTGGTACTTGGTTGGTTCGAACAAGTTTTAGCTAGTAGATATATCCCAAGTATGTAGTCTTATATTATATTTGATTATGAAATTATGAATTTTCCCGAGTACCTTTTTCCTAATAACTTAACTAGATTTTGTTTTCAAAGCAACATAGTTTACCAAGTTTTTGTAAATGTTCCAAATGTCTGTTTTTGAACCATAAACGTATATAACACTGATATCGTGAGTCTTCATCTGTTTATAAGTGTAATTAAATGTACCAATAGTCAATGAGTGAGTGGGGTTTGCTGTTAAAACCACAAACTTTGAACAAAGAAATAAATGAGACTTTTGCTGAGCAAGGGAATATATCTTTTGGAGTGGAATGGGATGTTTGACCTGAGTCAGTATATTGAACTGATACTTAATTTCAATGCTCGTAATGTCAATCATAATTCATAGACAGACCATTGCAGAGGTGTTAATCAACTACTATTTGCTTCTGTAGGTATTTTTCTTTCAAAAATCAGCCCTTTACAAGTGTAATATGGCTGGCAAACCTGCTGTGCTTACTCGTGTTGTGGATAGCATGACTGACAACTTAAGACCAACTCGTGCAGAAGCCACTGACGTTGCCAATGCTGTTTTAGATGGTAAGTCACCTGTCACATGATCCTGCTAGTTAGGGCGGTGGTGACTACTAGGATGTCCAGGAAATTTATATCTTCTTGTTAAGTTTATATATATATATATATATATATATATATATATATATATATATATATATATATTTATGTATGTATGTATGTATGTATATATGTATGTATATATAGCTTAACGTTTTCATATTAGAATAGTCATAACAAAATATGTTTAAACCCCCAAAGTTCTGATTTTAAGTAGCCATTGGAGATGCAATGGTCTAGAATATTGTAGATTTAAGAGATTGATAGTTAAGATGATTTACATTGGAATTTACTGGATTGTAAAATACTGAAATTCAACCAGCAACAGGACTGCTGTGCTTGTATGAGAAGCGAAGAAATGGCCATATCTTCTGTTATCAGCACAAAGCAAAGTGTGATGGGGGCTCAGTGTTGTTAAATAACCATCGTAGTGCTGCCATTACGCCATAACATGGTGTTTTTGGTTTGTGAATGGAGGTGCATTATGGCAGTGCTTTAGGACATAATTGCATGTTTATATGATGAAATTTGGTCTTCCACTAACGGTAGAGGGTTCCATGAGAGGAGAGTGTTCATATGGAGAGAGGAAGTATGGTACTATTTTATTATTATACACAAAATGATACTGGAGTCTTTTTAACCACTTTTCACTGATGTCATTTATCTCCCGGTAGTGCTTATCTGTGTTTGATTTGCATGGTAACTTCAAAACTTCTGCAGATGACTACCGAAGACTTGAATTATTGCTATCTTCATTTTCAGATTTAGACCTGCTTCAATAATTTAGTCATTCTTTCATTTGTGATGGTGACTATATATAGCTCTGTGCATCTTGCTGTGCTTTTGATATCGGTTGTGTCACGCAATATCAATAAATATTTGTCACTTGATTATTTTTTCTGATTTTGATTGTTCACAATTGTGTTTTTTTTAGTGTTTGTTCTACATGTTTTTGCTAGAATCATTTATTGGATATTTGTTGAACTGTTATTAATAAATATACAGGGAGTGATGCAATACTTCTAGGTGCTGAGACTTTACGTGGGTTATACCCTGTTGAGACTATTTCTACAGTTGGCAGAATTTGTGCAGAAGTAAGTGCACTTCAATGCTCTTTAATTTCGTTTGATACTTAAAATTTGTTCTAGTAAGTTAATTTTTTATTTTATGGAACATTTCTGATGAAATTCTTCTGTTCTGTGTATTGTGAAATCTATTGCCTAAATAGTTTGGAATTGGTATATTATGGAGTTGTGGTTTGACAACTTCATTAATTCAAGCACTTCTGATTTTACAATTGTATGGTTGAGGGAATTCCTAGGCTGCATCTAAATTTTGTTCCAAGACACTCATTGAGATCTACGGAACTGCTGTATTTGACTTATTATCATTGCTATTACCAAATATCTCTTAATTGTTTAACTACAAATTGTTTTTGGTCTTTTTGGTTGTATAGTAGTTGCTCTACAAGAGTATGGAAGTCTGACAACTACGTTATTGTCACCTCTTTTCTTTATCTGAATATCGATATCTCTCTAATTTTCTGTACTATTTTATCTCGGAAGTTTCATCTAAATAGATTAAGATACTATTGACTTCATTTAGATAAAGTTTTCTACTTTATGATGGAAACTATGTTGTGGTCACAAATTTTCTTTTTCTGAATTCCAATTTCTCCTAGCATTTTTTCTTTCTATCTTATGGTGGTTTTAAAAGAATATTTTAAAGAATATCTGTGTGGCATTAGTTATGTGAATGTCAATCCTTTGTTGGGAGAGTTGATTTGACTCATTGATCTCGTGTTTGAAATGTCACTCAAAATGCTGACTGAGATCGCCACCTTCTATTTCAGGCAGAGAAAGTTTTTAATCAAGACCTTTATTTTAAGAAAACTGTCAAATATGTTGGAGAACCCATGTCCCACTTGGAATCTATTGCCTCCTCTGCGGTAATTTCACTTCAATCTCTCCTCTTATTTATTTTATGCGGTTCCTAGTCCATGGAATAGGGAGCCATCGTACAACAATAAGATTCTGTCCCATGACATGGTTGTCATGGATTTTGGTTGCAATATCAGCTTCTGCTCACGGAGTAAGGCTGCATGCATCTGACCATCCCTGACCCCTCACTAGAGGTAGCCTTGTGCTGTAGGCCAGTTTTTAGTTTCTTCTTGCTAGTGATTGTCTGTCTACGTTGAAAACGTATAGTTTGTCTACGGATCTTGTTTTCTTGTCTTAGTGGTTGGTTTTATTTCATCTTTGAAACCTATATGCAAATATGCAAATCCTACTTTTTAGGTACGGGCAGCTATTAAGGTGAAGGCTTCTGTTATTATTTGCTTCACTTCATCTGGAAGGGCCGCAAGGTACTGTTTCGATGAATAATTTGTTGTGAATGTTAATATAATATCATAGAGAGATAGACTATGCAACTTCTAAATAGGATTCAATCCTTGGAAAATGAATGTTATAAATGAAATAATATCAAAATCAATTTTTCTTCCCTGCATTTCTACTTGTGTCTTTGAGGCTTTTCTAATAGGGTTTATGCACTTTTTAGATTGATAGCAAAATATAGGCCGACCATGCCAGTTCTCTCTGTTGTGATCCCCCGAATCACGACAAATCAACTGAAATGGAGCTTTAGCGGAGCTTTTGAGGTTAGATATTTTGTGTTTGCATATTATTCTTGTTAGGTGTACGTGGATCGGATAGACACCCTCTTGTCCTGTTCACAGTCTGGATTATATTATTGATATGATTTTCAGAATAGTTTTGCTAAACTACATCGCCTGTTTTTAAGGATGTGATTTGCTAACGTAATTGACCTTTTGTTCATATAATCGAAATTCATTTTTTGCTCTATTGAAATGTATTAAAATTCAAATGTTTTTCAAGCAAACGAAAAACATGAACTAGATCGAAAAATTAATTTTGTTTAACTTTTCTGAATTTGTATGTGCAAGCACCGCATAAAATTAGTTATTTTATAATTAATGTGTTGATCCAATCATTTTCTGTAAGAAACCATGGAGTAGCGGGGATTGGTTCTCGAATCAAGAGATCACGGGGCATTATTTGACCCCCTAGATACATATATGAATACTTCTAGTTAAATTGTAGCTATTAAATAAATCATTTCTTTTATGTTTGCTTTGCTAAGAACATTTTATTCCTGGCCGTTTCCAGGACGAACTGCCAACTCATTTGAGGGAAAGCCTATTTACAGTTATGTAATTAATTTACTTCTTCCTACTATATATATTTATTATTTTTTTCAATCTTGTTTTAATGTAAATATTCTCGATTTTTTATGTATTAGACATTTTTTACACATCACTTATAAAACCATCTAATGTTACTCCAATTTTCTCAGCCGTAATTAATTGTACTGTATCCTTTGCGATGGAAATACAATCATGAACAGTATGTATTGACTTACTTTGGAAGATGATGCTGTATTGACCTGGGTCTGGACACATTTGTTCCGTATAATAATTGGAAGCTTATATTTACCAGGATTATAGTGTCATATTCAAATATCTTGTTTACCAACTTATAATTCAATTTGTTGGCACAGGCTAGGCAATCACTTATCGTAAGAGGGCTCTTTCCCATACTTGCCGATCCTCGACATCCTGTAAGTCAATTGTTTCACGACTCTATCTGCATTATTATTATGCATTATTCTTTTGGGGGAAAGAAATGAGTGCTGAATTGATCAAACTTAAAAGTAGCTGGAGTATCGGGGTTGGGTACTGTTTCTGTGTAGCTTCAATTCAAATCATCGTGACTCCTGAGCTCCTTGAGTCCTGGTATTTCCATTAGGTAGATCTAGAAATGAGTTTTATATTTTTCTGCAGTAGTCAACTTCATGTGTACGGTGTGAAACATAAGCTACAGTCTGCTTGACTAGTATACATGCTGATGTACAATGACCCCATCACTTAATACTCTGCCTGCAGGCCGAGTCAACTAGTGCTTCAAACGAATCTATTCTAAAGGTTGCCCTTGATCATGGAAAAGCAGCAGGAGTTATAAAGTCGCACGATCGTGTAGTTATTTGCCAGAAAGTTGGTGATTCATCTGTGGTTAAGATAATCGAGCTTGAAGATTAAGTGTTGCATTCATCTAACTACAGTACAGGCTTTTTTGTTTTCTGGACTACTAAGTTTTTGGCAGTGGCAGATCGGATTCCACTTTTTGAGTTGTCTCCACCGGGTTTGGTGACTAGTTTTTGTTTTTGTGATTGAAACTGAATGTTAGAATAGTTATATGATAGTCTGTCATAGTTAAAATTCAGAGGAAATATGCCCTGATGCCAAACTTTTTTTTATCAAAGTTTTACTTAAGGACAATTTGAAAAGAAGAGTAGTCGTCATACTGTTTTCAGCGGTATAAATTTAATCATGAACAATACTGAAGGAAAACCACAGATCAATCTTTCTTGAACCGAATGAAGATTGTATATGAAGTTACCAAGATTAAGCACGTGAAATGATTTGGTATATTTTATGCATATTTTTTTTATCCTTTGTCCCTCAGGGAACTTCGCAGCATTAAGTATAACCTATTATTTACAGGACATGATCATGATTATCGTTTGGCCTCGTAGAGCATTTTGGAGAAGATAGAATTTTAAAACTTCACCCGTTTTCTTTTTTTATTAAAAGCTGAAATCTACAAACGTTCATCTTATGAATTTTAAAATATGTATTCTTTTTTTTTTTTTAAACTATACCGGCTCACTTTCTTATACACAAGTTAATTTATTACATCAAACGAAATTGATCATCATAAAATAGTTGTTTTCAATAAACTTATCCAAACAAACAAAATCTATTCATAATTAATTATCGAAATAACTTACCTTTATTATGCATTTTTTAATCTTATAGGACAATTGATATGATTTTTTGTATTAATTTAAATTTTCATTTACCTAGAATTTGAGTTGTTTTTCATCTTAATAATTTAATACATTGTGCAATATTTACACGTTGAATGATTCAATTTACAAAACATTAGCCCGAGGAACATCTGAATCGTTAAAGGGTTGATATAAGAACATTGGTATTTTAATCTACTTTTTAGTGAAGTAAATTAATTAATTTACATGTTAAAATAACAAGCGCCCGTGGCCTAATGGATAAGGCGTTTGACTTCTAATCAAACGATTGTGGGTTCGAGTCCCACCGGGAGTAATTGTTTTTTTGAAATTTTTTCATTTTTTAAATGAACAACTCCAGTTTATAGTCCCTAAAAACTCAGATGTGAGGGGAAACTTTATTCAAAACAAGAACGCAAAAATTGTCTACAAACAAGCCAGCATACTACATGTTTCGAAATTACTTGGAATGATTACCCAAGAAAATGAACTAATTTCAACTACCATACATAAAATTTACACAGTAATTTCTTCAATTCTAGGTAGAAGAATGCTGCTGCTGCTGCTGCTGTTGATGAACATTAACCAATTCAAGCTCCTTCTGGCGAATTAGCAACACCATTCTCTCTATTTCCAGCCTCCTCCGTTCATTCTGAAGCTTATCTCTCTCCATTTCCCTCTCCTTCTTGCTGCTAAACCTCGCCCACTTCAACCGTTGCTTTTCCAATTCAAACGCCTGCATCTGATAACTCACCTGCTGCTCCTCCAACTGCACCACCCTCCTCTTCATCCAATGCTTTTTCTCCCATGCACTCTTCCCCACATCTGCCAACACACCACTCACTTCGCCATTCAATTGCTGCATCATCGCCTGAGACGATATCGACGATGATGATGACAACACACCTAACCCTCCTTTCCTCGCTCTCTTCCTCATCACATCATTCTCGTCCTCCTCCATACCCCTTGATGCTCCTTCTCCCGATTCCTCCTCCTCCTCATCAGAAAAATCCTCCGAATCCTCCTCCTCAATATCCTCATCCTCATCCTCTTTCAACATTCTCAGACCCCCCACCCCGTTCTCCGATGAATGCAGACACCGCTGCTGTTGCTGTTGATGTTGTGGTTGAGCCTCACTTACGTTAGAAGTTCCACAGTTGTTGTTGTGGCCGCAACTGTTGTGGTAGGTACACATTTCCCTGAAGAACAAGTGCTTGGAGTTGAGAAGCTTTCGAACTTCCTCCTTCATCTTTGGGGACAGATCCATGGTGTCCAACAAGGTCTGGTTCTCCACCACCCGACAGGCTGTGCCCTTGCCCAGAATGTCGTTGACCCTCTTGTACCTCTTGTTCAAATCATTGAATTTGTCCTCGCATTGTTGGGGAGACACATAGTACCCCTTTTCCATCATGCCCCTTGACACCGATTTCCATTTCCCTTTCTTCTGGAGCAACCCCGTGGCTTTCTTCTTAGTGGGATCAGCACCTTCTGAACCAGCCTCGTCTCCAATGTAATAAACAGCCATTATTAAGAGCCTTACCATGGTGTCAGTCCACTTCATTCTATGCCATGGAGACATTTTTCTCTTGGGATCACCGGAGTCTTCTGCTGTGAATCCTGGCTCATCTTCATCACTGAGTGTGATCTGTAACTTGTTGGTTTTCCCCGCAGAATAGTTGTAACCATGTTTGATTGACTGTGGTGGGTGTTGCTGATGTGTTTCATTGTCATGGTGAGAAGCATAGGAAACCATTTGGGGGTGGTGCAAAGGGTGAGGAGGGTTTTGCTGGTTTTGAAGGTTTTCTACTCCTAGCAAACCACTACTCATGTTGGGAAATATTCCACCCCCTAATGCATTCGGTTCCATCAACTCTACGAAAATCACCAATCCCACTAAATACTTGTGGAAATCTAGAATGAAATTGGAGTTAGAACACTTCAAGATTCAAAAGGGGTGAAAAGCAATTTGACTAAAGGACTCGGGTTTTGAGAAATAGTTAGATCCACGTAGTGTAATTAACATCATAACACACGTTCATCTTACCAAAACTCAGCTTGGCGTGTGGAAAATGACATGACGAAGACCTGGTGCATGTTATTTTTCCTCAGCTTTTTGAAAGACTATGCAGAAGTCAATGGTGGAGAGGAAAAGGAAAAAAGGGTAGGAAAGATGATTATGCAGAAGCATGTTAGAAAGATGGGTAGAAGGAAGAAAGAGAAGGATGGATATATAGCATATGGTAATAAGATAATAGAGATGAAATACAAAGGGTGAAGCAGCTGGTTATGCTACAGCAGTGACAGAAAACTGCCCATGGTTTTGTTTGTGCTTTGAAAAACATAATCCACAGGTTTTGAGCCAAATGGGCTGGTCCACGTCCACTTAAACCCTTGTTTCAACCAGACACTAGATTCTGCATACGTGCTTATGCCTTATTATTAGTCGATTCAGCGATGAAACACAACACATTAAATACGACTCTTCTAACCCCAAAAATTCCACAACTATTACAAATTTAACCTCTCAAACATAATTTATCAACATTTTTGTTTCTCAATTTTACTTTATAAATACTTTTCTTCTGTCATCATAATGAATAACATCTTGAATGATTTATTTTATTTTAAATTATTTTTTTCTCATTAAGTTTATAATGTATTGTACATATTTGCTCACAAAGAAATTTATATGATGTATATATTCGCATACTTTTTTCCCACTGTGTATAATTTAAAGCAAGAGTATATTATTAAAAAAAATATTCACTAATCTTTTTCATCTCATTCGAGATGTGTTTTTAAAAAACTACAAAAGAAATATATATATATATATATATATATATATATATATATATATATATATATATATATATATATATATACTGTCAATGGGCCATTGTTTTTCTTAAGTTTCATTTAATAATAACTGTCATAAATAATAAATTAGTTTACTTTTAGTTGATTATTCAGTTATGGTCTCTTTTTTCTGATTGTGAAATGAAAAATCGAAAAAATCAGTGATAGGACAAGTTTTTATTAACAAACTTGTTAACATGAAACTGTTTGTAAGAATGTATTATTAACTTTATAATTTATATCCATTGATATAATTTAATTATATTTTTGTTTTTTTAATTATAGTTATAAATGATAAAAAATTATAATTAAACTATGTTTAACAATACATCAATCCTGCGTGGTATCAATTTAGTATAAGGTGACAATAAAATTTATTCAATATTTAATAAAACAATCTAAAGAATTTAAACAGAACAATCTTATGATAGGTGAAAGATTAAAAATGGTTTAATTATAGTCTAAAAGATCAAAATTATTCCATTATAATAGTTAAAAATCTAAATGTGTTATTAAGTTTACAACCTTTTATGCAATTAGAAGTTAACATAAATTTCAAAATTTCATCTCTTGGTTATGCAATTTTTCAAATTAGTTTAAGAATTTAATATTTATTATTTTTAGTATAAAAAAAATACATTGTTAGTTAATAAGAAATTATGATAAAAGATATTAAAGTAATTATTATTTGTTATAAAGTTAACGGAAGGTTAGGAAGATATAAAGATTAAAAATTGTTACTAATGTAACTTTAAAAAGTAATTTACAACTTTACTAGTGGGCAAAATATATATATATATATATATATATATATATATATATATATATATATATAATTTTCTCTAGCATTAAAAAATTATATCCTCTTGTTTGAGTTTTCAAATTTTTAAGATTCGTGGTCACCACCGTTGCGCACCACGACACGGTGCCGCTGGTTTTGTAGTTCTTAGTTTATCCAAATGCTATCTTTTCTTCTTTATTAATTTCAATTGGCAAGTTTTTTTATAATATACCAATTCACGGTTTTTCTTTACTAGATAAAAAAAACCCCACATTTGATGTGCATGCATTCAGGGGTAAAAAGTTAAGAATAGAGAAATAATAATAAATATAAGAGTAATATTACAACTATATTTTCATTCACCAAGTAAAAGGTAGATTTATTTTAATTCTTGTTTTTTAAAAAATTATTTTAGTCTTTTTGTTTGAATCAGTTTGGTCATTCTAAACTATATATTATTTTCATTTTTAAACACAACTTTATTCTCTTTTTATAAATTTAAAATGAGAAACTTGTATTATTATATTATCTTGATAAAAGAAAAATGATTGGATTAAAAAAAAATCATAAACTACAACACCATGTTCCATTCCAGTTTATACAAGATTTGAAATATGGAAAAGAGCAAACCTAGAGACAAAAGAAACTTCGTCCTACTTTCACAATCTCCGCGACATCTATAGAGGGTATTATTGGAAATATACCCAAAGAGGTGTCCAAGGAAGTAAAAAAAAATGTTACTACAAAAATTTGATAATAAGTAGTGAATAGATTTGTATAAGATATGAAATATTATTAAACTAATAGGTTTAAAGAATTTTATACTTATATGATATTTATCTTATTAAATTTTAATCAAATACAAGAATTTCAAATCTTTAACCTTAATTACTTATTTATAATAATACCACTACATTATTTTTTGATGTGTTATGCTATAATATTCGGATAGTGTATTGGATACGACACATATTCGACGATACGTTGATATATTTATTTTTAAAATAATAGATATAATACGTGATATATGAATATTAAAAAGTGAACAATAATTCTTAAAAACATAATAAATATATGATTGTTATTGTGTGAGTTCAAACTAAAATTACATGTACTAAAGTTGTCAACATAAAAAAAAATTTATTGTCATCATAAAATTATTGTTACAAGAAAATTTGTAAATAATGATCAATTTTGGTAACAAAAAACATGTTAGAGACCAATTTTCTTATTGAAGATCAATTTAGAGACCAATTATTTCGGTAACCAAGACGTGGTAGCTAATGTTAGTGACCAATTTAGAAACCAATTATTTTGGTAGTCAAAACCTTAGTAGCCAATATTAGTGACCAATTTATAAACCAATTCATAATAGAAACTGTTTTACTTATTAATTTAGAGACTAATTATCATTTTTTGGAACTATATTAGTTATTTTGATTGCTATTAATTTTTAGTTTTTAAATTGGTACATAAATTGATCATTATATAGTGATTAATTGTTTTTTGTTATTATTAAAAAAATTTCTTGTAGTAACTATGACTTTATAAATTAGATATTTCATTGATAAGTATTGATAAACAAATACGTGTTAAACACAACCAAATTGAAGTGTCGACGCATTATAGGTATTATGTCATAAAAAAAATTGAGTTTGATAAATAGTTTTAAAAGTTTTTAATATAGTAGTTTTGTTTTTATATTTGCGGCAAAAAAAAAATTCATCTACTTTTTTTTATATTTATAAATATTTTTAAACATCGGACTAGTTTTATGTTATAAATTTACGAAGAAAAATTGAAGGGATGGAATATCAATGACAAATAAACTTTGTATATTTAATTATTCTCTTAGTTTTTTATTTTTATTTTTTATGGTAGAATCTTCGTATATTATAGTATGAGTATAACTAAGTATTCAATTTTTTAAAATTAGATATGAGAAAGACGATAAATATGTATGTATCCATCTATCTTGTTCCATATTTTTTTTTATCTTCATACTTGCTTTCATTTTGAATTACTAAACTAGTTTAAGTTTATGACTTTAGCCTTCATTTTAGTTTTATCCTTTTCTATATTGTTATTCATTCCTTCTCCTAATTATAATGTCGAACTAATATATACAATTCATTCACTTATATTCCTTAGACATTTTTTTTTCTTATTATAATTTGGATTATACCTTATTCAACCATTCAACTTATTTGATATTTACTAAATTTATTCAAATTTCATTGTATTTTTTCTTTCATAAAAACTTTAATTATAGACTCTTTTTCTTTGTTCTATCATTATATTGTATTTTCAAAAATACAATAATAAATTTCACTAAATAAAATAATTTTCAAGATACGTGCTTGATTATTTTTTTATATTTTGTTTATTTTTTATTGTATTACGTAAAAAATTATTATTCTCAACTATGACATCTGCGTAGAACTTAACAAATATTTAAAAACTTAATATAGTGGATCCATTAATTATAGTATTAATAACTTTAGTTCTAAAATTAATACAGAATAGTAACATATAATAATAAGGAAAAAACCAGACATCAATATAATATATCACTTAACTGTAATGATCGCTTAGGTCATCAATAAACAATAGATTTATTGATGAAAATAAAATTAAAGAAATGATAGAAAATTTTGAATTTAAATATTTAGTAAAAACAAATAAATTTTAAAGTGTTTAACTAGTCACCACGGTTAGACTTGCTAACAAGTCAAGTTAAACTAGAGTTTAATAAGTGCTTCCTTTTAAAAAAACTTAACTTATTATATTGAAAATAAATATGTACGAGTTTGCTTAATTTGTGAAATAAACAGCGGAAGTTTATTTTCAATTTTATGAGTTGAAAAAGTGAACCTGAACAACTTATATACGAAGAGGAAGAAAAAAGAAGAAGAAAGAAGAAGAGAAAATAGACTTTATTTAATTTTTATTTTATTGTTGATTGATAAACTGAGCGATCAATTACAGTTAAAGCATGGATTGATATATAAAATACTTGGGTGAACAAAAGCTGTAATTAAGTAAAACGATATTGTTGATTAATTTGTTAGCTTTATATCGATTTTAAATTTATTTTATACGTTATAATTAAGAATTAAATTTGTTTTTTTTTCTGTATTAAAATATGTATAATTTGGTATGGGAATTTTAAATATGCGAAGTTTAAAAGCGTAAAGAATTAAAGAGCAAAGCAAAGGAATGGGAAAAATAAAGTGAAGGTGATTGGTGTGTATCGAATCTGAACCCGTGTTCACTTACAGGGAAAAAATTCTCCTGAGAACCCAAACATAGAAATCCCATCGTTCCTATTTCCAAGGTAATTCTCCAACTCACCTCTCACTTCAATTCAATTCAATTCTATAATTTCGCACTCACTCTGCCATTGTGGCTTCCCTTCTTCCTTCGTTTGGTTCTTCAGTCAGGTTTGAATGAAAGGAAAGAACGGGTGATCGGGAGGGAATGGGGGCCTCGCTGTCGAACCTAGGAAGCAACGGTTCGGCCGCCGCTCCGGGCCTCGGCGACATCCCGGAGAATTGCGTCGCCCGCGTTTTCCTCCACCTCACTCCGCCGGAGATATGCAACCTAGCGCGCCTCAACCGCTCTTTTCGCGGCGCTGCCTCCGCCGATTCCGTCTGGCGAACGAAGCTGCCTACCAACTACCAAGATCTGCTCGATTTGATGCCTCCCGAGAGGTACCGGAATCTCTCCAAGAAGGACATCTTCGCGCTGCTCTCTCGGCCAGTGCCGTTCGACGACGGCAACAAGGTGCGGCGCGCTTTTCTTTTTCTGTCACTGAGTTGCCTGATTGATTGTTGGAGATTAGTTGACGGATTATGGTTTTGCAGGAAGTGTGGCTGGACAGGGTCACGGGAAGGGTTTGCATGTCAATTTCGGCGAAGGCGATGTCTATTACTGGAATTGATGACCGTAGATACTGGACTTGGGTTCGTACTGAAGAATCTAGGTTAGGTTCTCAGAACCTGCCTTTTTTTCTTAAATTATGTTTTGTTGTGAGTTGTGATGATGCACGGTTAGGTTAGTTGTGCGTGACTTTGTTTTATGACTGTCTTTATTTTTGGTCTTAAAATGGTGTGAGAACTTGGGGCAACTTTAGAGAGATCATGTTTCTGCTGCTATTTGAGGTTGAGTTTTAAAAACCCATGCTATACATGATTCTACTGAGCATGCAGCAAGATGGAATGCTTCTCTGGGTTATTGAATGTTTTTTGTATGCTTCTGTGAGGCTTTAGTGGGAAATATTTGGTAAGATATTTCCCTATCAATTCATATCATATCTCCCGATTTAATACAATCAAATGTCGTCAACACATGCCTCCTTGATGGTATGTCATGATGGATGGTATGTCACTGGTGCTATTTTGAGAAGGGAAAACCCTGGAAGGAATGTTCAATATGTTCTTTACCCTCATGAGTATTTTTATTCATAACAAAGACGAGATACACTAGCAAGGAACAAAATCAATAAGATATTTCCCTATCGAATCATATCATATTTTCATATTTAATGTAATAAAATCATATATCTAACCCCTGTAATGACCAATTTCTACCTAACAACCCACATAATGTAATGGTGGTGGGGAGTTTTAACAAGAGGATGGGTTGAGGGAATCAAAGGTGCCGATTTCCAGTGATGCAAATTCATTTATCTGATAGAAAAGTATTGTTTTTGCTTTGTTGTTGTAATATCTTACATGCCACTATCAACCATCGAATGTATGTTACAGGTGGCCTTGTTGAGAATGCTGAACTGAAGTTGTAAGTGAAAATGTGTTTTCTTATCATAATAAGCAACGATAAGATTATTGTTTTGCTTTTCCAACATTATTCGGTGAATGGGGTAATTTGGCAGTAGAAGGTGTTAGACAGTTTTCCCTTTTCATGCGACCCTTAGATCAACTATGATTACATTTTTTGGGCAAAGGTGAATGGGAAGACACAGTAACTTACCTGTGGCCTTAGTAAAAGAATGGGAAGTCAGTGATTTGCATCACTTTAGTTTGTACGGAAGTCATCAACAACATACATACGCATAGATCACGTTATTTTCCTTATTAAGTTGTATTAATTGGTTTTCAATGTTCTAAAATAACCATTGTGGATGGATATATCTATTAAACTTTCTGGACATTTCTAGATATGGCTTTTCTTCCAATCAAGTTAATATCTTAACATCTTATCTTAGGGTATTGGCCAGTAATGTAGATGATCATCAATGAGGCTAGGATATCACACTTAATGTTATTATTTGGTTCAAGAATATCTTAACATCTTATCTTAGTGTATTGTCATGTGCATTAGATTCAAATATAAGTGTTTAATTTTTTGGGTGCTACTTGTTCAATTTTGAATTTAAATATGTAAGAATTTTAAAGTATTTTATGAAACTACTAATTGGATCAAATGATCAATCGATAGTAATCCCCTCCTGCCCAAGGCGGGGGAGGAGGGAATACCTGCCACCCACATCAAACGACCTCGTGATGTTAAATGTGTTAATTGGTTTGTACTTTTGTATGACCCAAATATTAACTATGATATAGAGTATGGACTACTTGGCAGCCCTTCTACTATATTGTCCTGTCCAGGCAAGTAGGCAAAGGTATCCTCAGCTAAATTTCCTCCTCTGAAGAGCAAAATATATTGGTCAAACATATATATATATATATATATATATATATATATATATATATATATATATATGTATGTATGTATATATGTATGTATGTACTTATTTTGGGAGAGGAGAGCCCATTGTGTGAAATCATTTTCATATTTGCACATTAGACTTGTCTATTTACTTGTGCATGTATTAAAGTGAATGAAGAGCATGAATTTGCTATTATAATTGGATGAACTATGCTTCTTGAGAGATGCTTACGTTGCATTATTCTCACATCTAAATTAAAAATTACGCTCCTGTCACCTAAAAGATAATTTTTTATGATTTAATTATTGGAAAACAGTCTTAATTGTGATCATCCCTAGCCTATCTTAATTGCAGTTACCTCTAAACTATTTTAATTGCGGCCTATTAGAAAGGTTAAGTGAAACATCAAAGTATACGACCAATGGGATGTTGGCTCTAAGCAGGTTGAAATCTCATATCAACTGCAGTTATTATAACTGATGTTCTCCTTGTAAAGCTTACTTAGTCCCTACCTTACAATTGGTCTTGAGGGTTAAGTTCTTAGCTTAAATTCTAAGATTAGTCTATTTTAATAAGAACAGATCTTTAGTGATGATGAACAACTGTGAACAATCCTCCTATGAAAACTTTTCATTACCAACTATTAATTTCAACCCATTATCTATTTTACATGCTAGATAATGAAACGAAGTATTGAATGCTTTAACTATTTTTTTTTTATGATTTTACCCAAAAAACACATAAGGTGCCAAAGTTAATAGGAAAACATTCAAAACTGCCTGGCAATTATGCCAAGAGGAATAGACAGGGGAAAAATTGGTCTTTAAATGCGTGTTCACATTAAAATAGAAAATATAATATTAATTCTTTTTAAGGAGAGGAGTGTGATTCTACCTTAATTATTTGTGTTTTGGAATAATGTTTTAACTTTCACTTATGTTTTGTAATTTGGTTTAGGTTAGATTGGTTGATCTTATTTTGTAGCCTTGAGCGGTTCTGATCCATGAAATAGTCAACCTAATTTAACCAAACTGACCCCATCTAGGAATAAAACATGAAGAGGTGGTTTTGGTTGGTCTGATCCATGAAATAGTCAACCTAATTCAACCAAACTGACCCCATCTAGGAATAAAACATGAAGAGGTGGTTTTGGTTGGTCTGCGGAACCTGTTACTAGACATGAATAGTTGGAGGTGTAATTCTTAATGTACTTCCAGTTAAATTATGTCAACTTTCTGCTTATTTGTGCTTTCTGCAAATTGTAGCACTCTTAATCCTGACACTGAAGCTAATTTGTTTAATCTGTCAGCTCCTTTTTCTGAGGATTGCATTACAGTTCTGCTGTTTGTTTATTTCAGGTTCAACACTGTAGCATATTTGCAGCAAATATGGTGGTTTGAAGTGGATGGGGAAGTCAGCTTCCCATTTCCTGCTGATATTTATACTGTATCCTTTAGGCTTCACCTTGGACGATTTTCAAAGAGGCTTGGGCGACGCGTGCGCAACTATGAACACACCCATGGTTGGGACATAAAACCAGTGAAATTTGAGTTGTCAACCATGGATGGTCAGCAAGCATCATTCGAGTGCTGTCTGGATGAAGCTGAGCCTGACGATGCACACGGCAATCAAAAGTGCGGACATTGGGTAGATTACAAGGTGGGTGAGTTTATTGTCAGGGGATCAGAACCTACAACCAAAGTAAGATTCTCCATGAAACAGATTGACTGTACACACTCTAAAGGTGGGCTTTGTGTAGATTCTGTATTTATTATACCTAGTCATTTGAGAGAGCGCACCAGAAGCGGAATTCTGAAATAACCACACAGAGTAGGAGTTTATTTTTTAAATTTTTTGGTAGTTGGTATGCATGGTACGAAGGGGCCAATTATATATTCAGTCTGTCTAAAATTTTTGAAGTTTAGTTTTAATTCTTCTTGATTCTTTTGTTAGTTTTTAGTTTCTCTGGTTTAAAAATGCACGTTGTTGCTCTCCAAATGATTTAAATTATGGACGACAAAAAGTTAGCTTAGATAGCATTTGGAGGAAAGAAAGTTGTATTTCAAAATTAGAAAGGAAAAAACGGACAAAAAGTTTAGAGAAACTAAAACTGAATTTTAGAAATTCTACGGGGATAAAAACATTTTACCCATTCTAGAGTTTTTATGTAATCACCATTTCTGTGTCTGTCCACTCTGTTTTCTGCCTGTCAGATGAGATGAATACAGAAACAGGAAAACAAACTTCGCTAACACTTGCTTTCCTCTCCTCATATTATTGTGCCCTTCCATCAGGTATTGACACAAATTTTTATACTCTTGGAAAATTTCGGTGTACCTTATTAAGTGCAATGTTAAGAAGCAGAACTGATTTGTCGCTTACCTTTACCACAATTCACAAGTAAATAATATACATATTCTCTTAGCGCATTATTCTTTTTTTTTTCTTTTTTTTTTTAATGGTTGAGTTGCATATTAGTGATTTGTTTTACGTTACTAGAAATACTTAAGTTCTGATAGAATAATAAATGAAGATGCTTTACTCTGGTGTATCTAAATCGATCTTTTGATGCAATGCTTTTAAATTATTTTTTGTGCTTCATATTTTCACTAATTGTCTTTTAAAATATTCATACTATTCCTTTAACTCAAATTTGACTTAATATTGTCCATGTGAAATAGATTTCAATTTCCTGACACGATTTTGATTAATTATTTTTACTGATCTAAGATGAAAAACTTGTAAAATTATATTTACTTACATAAAAACTATAATGTATCATAAATGTTTGGACATGTGAATTTATACCTTGAAAAATGTGTTTTACGAAATAAGATGTTAGTTTAAGAACATTGACAATTGATAGATTTGAGTTGAAATAATTGCAATCGAGATCAACTCCAAATAATTTAGGGCGAAAATATTATTAATATTTTGAATGATTAAATTAAATTATTAAATACTGTTTCATATTAAAATGGTTTTTCTTCATAGAAATTGAAATTCTTTATTTAAATAAAAAATTAATAAATATAGATTGTTTTGTTTAAATAAAATATTTAAAAATGAAATAATTTAAAATAAAAATTATTCAAGTTTAATGTATTTAAAGTTCTTGAAATTTGTGAAATTTTATGTCCATATAAACAGGCGGGTTACAATAAAGTTCTATCCGTCTAACCGAATCCCACTCTTTTTCTTTTTTAATTATTTTAGTTTTATTTAAGTACATGTTTTAAAGGGCTTAAGTTTTAGATCAAAGTGGTTATTTTAAACAAGCTTCACCTTAAATAAACTTTACGCGTCTCCTAGATTTAAGGATTAACCAAACACAATAGGTTTTATAAATGCCCTACAACTTTTCAAAAAAAAAAATTGACTTCAAAGTTTACTCCAGATGTTTTAAAGTATCAAATTTAATTATACCCGTAACATTAGTTATATAATATATATTTTTAATTATTGATACATAATATTTAATGACTTGACTTCTGACTGAGATTGTATAAAATAAACTTATTTGTCTTTCATAAGATATCTTCAAAAAAAAAATTGAAAAAAAGAACAAATTTTTGAAGTATAGAATTTTTGAAAATTAACTTTTTTTTTACTTATGATTTTTAATTTCAAAATAAAATTAATTATTCTTTTATCATTTATATTATTAGTTTCCCTGTAATCTTTAATTAATTTACATACATGTATACATGTATTAATTATTTAAAAATGAAAAAGATAAACCAAGAAAATATTAAGCAAACTATATATATATATATATATATA
>Ga0214542_1001495_pt1:32500-47978 | contig 47978 bp, 37 predicted proteins | sample CNSS1metaG_FD_160096 | JGI IMG/M metagenome (GOLD analysis project Ga0214542, IMG submission 160096) | Root nodule microbial communities from cowpea collected in UCLA plant growth center, Los Angeles, California, USA - CNSS1 | ecosystem: Host-associated > Plants > Roots > Nodule... | reverse complement strand
TCCTCCACAGTTTGGGTGTCGAGGTTTTCAGCTAGCTTGTCCAGGTACGGGAAGCTAGAACCTCACTGTTAATGTGTTTGTAAACTGTTTTGCGGTACAGTTTTATGATTCTTGAACTTGTATGTTGTTGAGATTGTTTGCTGTTGTTGGTATGTGCAAAATACGACTGTTACAGGCATGGCAGTGGCAGTGACTGTTAAACTCGCCCAGGCGAGCTCGTCTCGCCCAGGCGAGGTGATTAGAGGCTCGCCCAGACCTTCTCGCGCAAATGGTCGCCTAGGCGACCCGCTCAATTTTGAGCAAGCGAGCGTCTCGCCCAGGCGAGGCAAGTCTCGCCTAAGCGAGAACGTGCGGAGGCCCCTGTTCCAGATTCGCGAACTCTCGCCTAGGCGGAGAGGACTCGCCTGAGCGAGAGACTCTCGCCTGGGCGAGGCTCCTCAGCCTGAGCGACGGTTTGAGCGAGAATGCGTTCAGTTTGGGGTTTTCATGTCTTTTGGTGGTTGAATTGTGTTCTATTGTACTATTATGTGATGGTATGGGGGGGAATGGGTATGCATGTTGGGAGGAGATTATATGTGGGGAGATTATGAGCTTGGCATGATCTTTACCTGAATTGTATATGATAAGTTGGTTACATATGTATGTGCGTGTGGTCACAAACTTAGCATAAGCAATAATGAATCTTGGTGGTTGGTAAACCTTTGGTATGGTTGGTATGAGGAGAAACACTTTACTCATGATCGGGAATAACGAGTTGGTAATGATTCAACATATGAGAAATGGAGATTTGTTATGGGTTTTGGTTTGAAATCTTATGTGCAAAGTATGTATAAATTCTTGGTTGTTTATGTATGTTGGTCCGTGTCAGTGCATAATTCCTTGGGGTCTCTAGGTGAGACTTTCAGGGTTGCACTTCAGTGGTCGGGACGTAATTCCATGGCCCGTGTTAGTGGGTGTCCATGGTGGTGCCCCATCTGTATGACTAGGTAAGGATTCAAGTTAAGGTTGCATCCTGACAATCTAAGGAGTCAGTTATTCTCACTTAGAGCGGACTGACTCCTGTGGTGAGAGTAGCAGGAGGCCTGAAATTCACTAAGGGCTAACCTTGTGGTGAGGAAAAATTGATCCATCGTAACACTTGTAACACATAGCTCGGGGGTGAGCAGCTCGGGGGTGAGCAGAGGTATCCACCACAAGTGCGGGCATCCGCTGAATCCGACCCAGTTATACGTATCCGGATGAGTCGAGTCGTAGTGTATTGATTGAGAGTCATAAGATGCTTGGATGATGTATGGATATTGAATGGTGAGAACTATATTTTGAGTGTATGATATATGTTGTTGGCACTAGCTTACCCGATTTATTGTATGGTTGTCTTGTATGTGGTTCTTATTTCTTGCGATGATCATCAATTTGATTGATGGGAACAGGTGGGCGAGGTTCCAGAGGTCAGCAAGGAAATGGAGATTCCGCTGCATAGTCTGCGTGGACTAGTTTATATTTCTGTATGAGTTTAATCAAGGTTGCGACCCATGTATCTGTTCGTCCTTAGATTTATGCACTCTAGATAACTTTTCCTCTAGTTTCTTTTGGGCATCGTGGTGTGCCATGGGTTGTATGAAGTGAGTTTAAGACTCCCAGACCACGCTTTTATGTATCTTTCTCGTAACATTCCTTTAATTTCACGTACTTAATTAAATGGGGTGTTACATCAAACGAAATTCAACTTTGAAACTATCCGACCAAAATAAGAATCAAACATTTTATATATGATTTTTCAATTGATGTATTCTGCGACAGTGTTGAGTAAATAATTAGATCCATTACAAGTTTTCTTCTGATTTTTAGATATACTCATGCTGTTATGAATGTAAGAAAATTTAATTATCTTTCTTTATGATAATCAGCCAAATGAAACCGAAAAGATTTAAGATTTATGAGTATGTTAGATTAAATTTTTCTTTAAAAGAACATCAAGAAGGAAGAATTTAAGTTTCTTTGTAAGTCAAAAAGTTAATACATAAATTAAACCTCATTTTATAATCGCTATAAAAGATCACCTTTTAACTTAAAAAGAAAAACTTATTTCATATTCTTGTTTTCTTCAACAAATACCTTGAAGAAGTTTATTTAAATTGATCCAATATATATATATATATATATATATATATATATATATATATATGTATATATATGAATATATATGAATATGAAAAAAAGGTGAAGGTGCAGTTCAGTAGAACAAAATTGCATTATTTTCTTCCATTCGATGATTTAATTATGCATAAATGCAGAGCCTTTGGCAAATCTTGTACAAACTCAACCTATGGACTTCTATGCTATATACAAAAGAATGCTGACCTACGAAAATTATTAAAATTTAATACACATGACAGGTGTTAAAGTTGGTTCTTCAATTGCACCACTAAACCCTGCATCGACTCAATCTTTTGACTGAGTTCTTTGATAACAGTAAGGTGCTGAAAGGAAGATTCAGAAGTACCAATGTCAGATATCAAATCACTAATCTTAGTCTGTGAACCAGCAACTGCTTCCTCAAGCGAAGTTAATGTTTGTTCCATAGTTTTTCTTGGACTTTCTTTTGTTAGGTTTTGTTGGCTAGAAACACTACCGTCTATGCTAGGCTTCTCAGGACAAAAATTCTTGACAATGTCTTTACTTCCTGCATATCAAAATAGCATTATTGGTGATTACAAAATAAATGAGATTATCAGCCCAACTAACCCTTGAAACTCTAAGAACTAAGGGAAAGGACAACCAGCAACAAAATTAACCAAAGCCTCACACCCAAAGGAAAACTGATACTGTAGGTTGGTTGGTCTCTTTATACTAATTGGTAACAGAGAACAGAATGTGGAGGAGAAAAATTGGATAGATTACAAATGTAATACATGACCATTACCTAACTAATTCCTAATTAAAAGTATTGTATACACAAGAAAATCTGGAAGCATACCTAGGTTGCCAAGCCTGTCAATTACATACTGGCCGACAGAACTTTCAAGCTTAAATATCCGTAAAACTCCAGATATTATTCGGCCCACAGAATCAATTTCGGATTTGCATAGAAAAGTGAGGTTTTGGACGTCTTCCTTGGTTACAATTGCTTCATTCTGTATAGAAAAATCTTCACTACACAGGACCTTTCAATAGAAAAAGTCAATGACTACATACTTTAAATACGAAGGGCCCATTACCGTTTGTCTTATATAAAACTTTAGATTCTCCATTTCCCAATTAAAAATTTCATCATCTTCATTATCCTCACGTAATATCATGCCAACTTCAAGATCAATTCCCTCAACTTCTTCAGTGAATTGTTTTACTCCATTTTCGGTTATAACTGATGAAGGAATGTCCTTTTGGGCTTGAGGCTTCATGATTTTCAACCCTTGAACTCCAACCTGCAAGTTCTGGCACAATATTTAAAGGGTACGGAAGGACAGATTTACAGATAAGATAAACTAGTAAAATGAACCAAAAGTGTGTACAGTTAGTTAATATTTAAAATTTATAGTGTTTTCACCTGCAGTTTTTCTTTCATTAAATGTCCATTTTATTGAAGGGAAAATATTCGAAAAATTTTCACTACTGACTTCGGCAACTGACAAGAAATATATTCCAACAACAAAATGGTTATGTAAGGCTAAGATACCGTATATACAACTAATTACAACTTTGATATTTTCATAATTCCTTCTTCCTTTTCCTACTTTTCCTTAGTATCTCTCCTCCGTATATTTCTACTTCTCTTTCCAAACTAAACAACTGCATCAGTTCCTTGTTGGCAAATAGTTGTTGGTTGATCAATAATCATCAATTTGAGGGGAAATATTAATGTCCTTAAAGTTTTCACAATCATTACAATTTTCTGTAAATTACTGTACATATATGTAGTGTCTCCTAAAATTGTCTGGTGTAAATCTCCTAGTAACTGTATAACGAGAATGACCCCAAGTGGGAAGATCAGTTTTTAATTATTTCTGATACATTTGAAGTATTTTTTGACAAGATTCTTGTTAATTGTGTGTGAGAGTAATTGGATCCAAAGCATCAATTGCTTGACAAGGAAGATTGCTAGAAACCATGGTTGTGATTGATTTTGTTAAACTATTCATATCTCAGCAAAAATGCATTACTAACCTACTATAGGAAATAGGTAAAACAGCCTGCAAATTAGCAAGTACACCTAATGATCGAAATACAAAGTTGGGAAGTGCAGGAGAAGATGTTGCTCTGGATAAAAAAATGTACCAAAGACTTGTGGAAGACTTATTTATCTATCTCACACTAGATCAAATATTACTTTTGTTGTGATTCTTGATAGTCAATTTATGCATCAACCAAAGAACACATTTACAAGTTGGTCTTAGAATTGTCCAATATTTAAAGCCACACTAGGAAAAGGAATTTTGTTCAAAACAAACAAGAATGCCGGTCTTGAGGCATATATTGATGATAATTATGCACGTTCAACTAGGATCGGGGTCAACTACTAGGTATTGGACCTTCCTTGGTGGAAACCTAGTAACTTGGAAGAGTAAAAAACAAGTGTGGTAACTAGATCTAGTGCCGAAGTAGAATTTCAAGCAATGACTCAAAGAATATTTGAACTATTATGGCCGATGATTATACGAGAAGACTTAAAGATAAAGTGGGATGAATCTATGAGATTATATTGTGACAATAAATCTGCAATCAACATAACTGATACCTTGTAAAACATGATAGAACTAAATCATTGAAATTGATAAACATTTTATCAAAGAAAAGCTTGACAGTGGTTTGATTTGCAGCCATATGTGTCTACTGAAGCATAGCTTGTACACATACTCAACAAGGGGCTGGATATCAGTAACTTTTATAGAATTATATCTAAGCACGGGATGGAGAACACTTATTCACCAGCTTGGAGGAAGTGATAAGATATTTTACGAAGTTTTAGATTTGATTCCTATTGTTTTTAATTTTGTATATTGTATCTTGATTTTAATATTACCGTAATAATCCCACAATCTTAGGGATTTGTTTTCTAGAATAGGCAGTACTTACTTCCAAATTTATCCAATTAATATGTATATATATATATATATATATATATATATATATATATATATATATATATATATAAGGTATTTAGTGGGACTAAATAAGGGAGAAATTATTTTGTACTAAACTTCAGAGTTTGTTATTCATAATGAGAGCTTATACAAGATATTTTTGAACGTGGATTGAACCAACTGCATTCAGTTAAAGCTACAGAGACAAACTAAATAAAGGTCCTACTAGAGAGAATTAGAATTTAGAAAGAAAATCAGAAACTATTATGTATGTTTTTCAAATCTGAGAGCTTATGTAAGTATTTATGGATAGGGATTGAGCAAACTAATTCAATTGTTGTTGCATAGACTAACGGATTTCTAAGAACTACTTAAGTACTGGCCTTAAGGGTGGAATTTACTTCTATGTCTTTTGGCTGGTGATTTGCCTTTGAGCAAGTGTAGACAATCCTATCAGCGTGTCAGCTCAGCCAGTGAAAGTTACTAGGGCCTTGGTTCACTTAATGGTGGAAAAGCATGTTCTTATATTTTTAGTTATATTTGGAACATTCTTTGAGAAACCTTTTGCATTTACTCACAATGTATGGAAAGTTTCCGCCCAACAGCTAAGCTCAATGAAATCAAGCATGTACACACTCCATCAAATTTGAAGAAAGAAGGACGCATGTCTTTACCGTAACCACGTCCACAGGATATAGTTGTATTCTGTGTGATTGTGTTTTTCTTTCCAGAGCACGCTTTGGGCAACTTTTTGCATTTAACCGCAAGATATGGAATGTTGTGTGCCAACACCTCTCTTCTCTGTTTGCATCATAGGTTGAGAACCACCATCTTTCAGCCATGTCATGCTCACCTTCAAGAGCAAATAACCAGTCTCTCAACTGTATAGTTATATCCACGGTATCTGGCTTCTTCAAGTGTGAAAAACTGGTACCTTTCCCTTCTGTCGTAGTTTCAACTGGTGTAGATGTTTGTAAGAAAACTATACTTTAAAGTAACAAACAAAACACAAGGAATATAACATAAACTTTACTATATATAAAGCAATAACACCTACAACAGAAAATGAAAATAGACTGTTTTATACCATTTTCTAAATTATCATCAATCGGAGATGTTGTCTTAAAAAGTTTTGCCAATGGTCCAGTTTGTAAGTTTTCCCACCCTTTAGACAAACCATTCCCTGGACCACCATCAGGCCCTAGTACTCCAAATCGATGCAGGAGGGCCTCAGAGTAATTCATTCCCCCACCAAGACGAACACCAGATATAGAAGCTGAGAGATTTAAAGTATGTACTTCCGTGTCTACTACACAAAATGGTATGACTTGCTCCATATGTATGTCCAGAAAGGGGTATGAATGAGCATTTCCATTAAGTAGCCGTTTTTTGTTATGCACCCAGAAAACAGGTCTCAGTTTAAGGTGTTCATGATCACTTATTGACGGAAGATTTTCGCTAGTACTACAAGGTGAGTCATTTTCACATGTGAAATGCTCTTCAGAATCCCGGCAATCTATCTGAACTCTCTCCCAATTTAATGTGGATGAAACAGCAATAGCACCACCAAGTGTTCTATGAGTAGCACTAACAAAAAAATCATCTCCAACAAACTGTACTAGAGGCATTCCCTTAGAATTCACAGAAGATGACTCAAGAAACTGAAGTTGGAGATTTTTTATTGTCAAACTTACAGAAGTGTCACTGGGAATCTTCTCCATCAGATTTCCACTTAAATATTTGTTCCTGACATCCTTCAATTGTCCCTTTTTTCCAGCTATGGCTATTTTCTCACTAACACTCCTAAAATAATCATAGACACTGAGGACAAAATATAATTGTTCAAGTGAAGTGTTGGATAGATACTGTTCACAAGCTATACCAAGCCTCACGATACCCCCTGGAGGAGGAACCTTTAACAATGGATTACCATCAGCAGTTACCATAGCTACTTCTATACGAGCATCTTTCAGGTCAACACATCTCCACAATCCAGATGTCCATCCGAGAGAGCTCTGATGTGGAGGCTTGTCTGTACATACTTCAAGAGATAAAGTAACCTGGAAAGCTCCAGCAGTCCACTTCTTCTGACTGGCATCAATTGGTTGACCCTCCCAAAGACAGAAGCAAGCAGGATCCTTCTCGAGGTTCAATATTTTCAGTATCAATGAGGGTGAATCTAAAAAGAAAAGATTTTCAATCCGAAGCCTTGCTCCAGCAAAAGAGGTATTGACTGTATTGTTTATATTGGTTTTAGAAATATCCAGACAGATCTTATCCAAAGGAACTGTAAGATCCAGACCCTTGAGAGTGAAATTAAAAGATTTTACTGAGAAATCTGGTAAAATGTCACCATGATTCACAACAATACTATCAGCTAAGAATGATGATATCTTGAGGCAGGTTTCTTCCTGGAGGTGAATCTGGAAAACAATGAAATATTATTATCAGATAACATAATTGGCATAAAAGTATTTAAAAAGATGCACAAGCTGGCCATTTGTTAAAAGAACTTGCACAAAGCCACACACCATTAGAGGTTGACAATCAATAACAGTTTGACAAGCAAAAGATGGTGGAAGAGCAGGCACGATCTGAACAGAATGGAGGCATATTAGAGGAGTTCCCACAATTGATTGCCATTGCTGTTCTCCTAGTGGGTATATTGAAGGGCAAAAGCTTCTTGCTGCCAAAAGACAGAATAAAAAAAATTAAGTAAACACAGCAACTTGCTAAAATGATATATTCTTTTAAAACTATCAATTAACGAATATTTACATTTTTATTCAGTGTTAACATAAAACTATTTTACATTATCATACAATCGTGTTGTGACATCATTAAAAAATTTCAACTTCTTCGGTAATAGATAATTGTAATCGCAGTAAAACATTCTAATGAATTTACTATATCAATGGATGATAGTATACAATTTTTCACACTTAAGGTGTGTTTGGAAGACCAGCAAAAATTAAATTTGTTATAATTTCAGTTTTTGAAAAAAGTGGCTCTAAGATTTGATTTTGTTTGGAAGTCACAAATAAAGCAACTTTAACATGAGAAAAATGGTATGACAAAAGTCTGAGATTTATAAAATCTTATTTATTTCCAAGAAAAAGAAACGTTAAACAGATTTCAGCTGTTGTATCTGAATATAACATGGATAACCATGCAGATCAACACTAGAAAGAATTAATATAAAAAAACGAAGATTTTTATTCAATTGCTTCATTTGAAACAGTACATTAGTCTCTATATATAAAACTCTAATCCTAAAGTAATAATTATAAGGAAATCTCTAGAATCTTCTATTAGCTTCTAGTTAGCTTCTAGTAATATATTTAATATTCTACCAACTTTTAGTAATACATTTAATATCCTTCTTACAACACTGCTTGTGAATGGAGGTCTATCATTCCCAGCTTGCATGTGAGATCATGAAATCGTTTAGTAAGAAGACCTTTTGTAAACAAATATACTAGCTGAAGTCGAGATGGGACATAGGAAGTACTGATAAGACCATTGTCCAATTTCTCTTTAATAAAGTGCACTCTATCTCTATGTGTTTGGTCCTTTCATGTTGAACTGGATTGTGAGCAACACTAATAACTGACTTATTATCACAATAACAGATCATAGGTTCTTCACATGCCACTTTAAGATCATTTAGAATAATTTTCAGCCATAACAATTCACACACCCCTTGTGCGATAGCTGGAAACTTAGCCTTTGCACTAGACCTTGCAACAACATTTTTTTTCTTACTTCTCCAAGTCACTAAATTTCCACCCAAGAACATGCAATATCCTATAGTAGATCTCCTATCCATGACATAGCCTACATAATCTGCATCAATATACACTTCTATTTTTAATTTTTCATTTCTCTGGAACAATAATCCCATTCCTAGACTTGTCTTCAAATATTGGACAATTTAAGATAATTTTTTCCAATTAAACTATAAGCAAAATGGACTTTCTATAATTCTTTAGAAGTTTGGGATCTGTCTTCGATTTCCATTCTAGAGTTCATGATGACAGCTGTCCAAAAATTTGTTTATGATATTATTCATATAGGAGAAATTGTTCTTAGGAAGAGAACAAAGACAATTGAAAACCCTAAGAACATTAATTAGGAAAACATAGTTGTCATCATGTTAGAGGGACTATGTTTCCATAATTAACATAAAACGCAATATATCTAACACTTCATCTCAAGCTGGTGCATATAAATGGTATGTATCAAGCTTGTTGAAGACTTATTGAAAATATCCGCTAACTGATAATTTGAGTTTATGAACTCAGTCTTGATGTCTCCAAACACAATCTTCTCTTGAATGAAATGAAAGTCAATCTTAATGTATTTGATCCTCTCATTTAAGATAGGATTAGCACTTTATGAAGAGTAGTTTGATTGTCACATATAAGGGTCATTTGAGGGACATCTCCAAATTGTAACTCTTTAAGCAATTGCTCACAATTGGATGAGGCAATAGCTCTATATTCTGTTTTTGCACTACATCTTGCCACAAGAATTTGTTTGTTGCCCTTCCAAGATATCAAGTTACCAGCAATGGTGGTTACTGCTTGTAAGAACAATGTCATTAACATATACTATAAAATAGACACATCCAGCACTTGAGTGACGGTAAAAGACTGAATGATCTGCCTCACTCCTAGTGATACCAAATTATTGAACAACACTGCTAAAATTTCCAAACTAGGCCAAAGGAAACTATTTTAAGTCATATAAAGATTTGTGAAGATGACGTACCAATCCATAAGGCTCTCCTTAAGCAACAAATCCGGGATGTTGCTCCACATAAATTTCTTCCAGAAAATCTCCATTGAGGAAAACATTTTTGACATTCTATTGATAAAGAGGCCATTGCTGAAGACTAGCCATTGCTAGAAATAAACGAACATAAGCCATTTTTGCCACTGGAGAGAAAGTATCACCATAATCCAATCCAAAGATTTGTGTGTAGCCTTTAGCCACAAGTCGAGCTTTGAGACGATCAATAGCACCATCAGGACCCACTTTAATCGCAAGAACTCACCTTTAACGAACAACAGATTTTTCAACGGTAATGGTACGAGCCCCCAAGTTCCACTATTCGGAAGAGAACTTAGTTCATTTAGCATGGCCTGATGTCAACTAGGATGGGCTAAGACATCATTGATAGATTTAAGAATGGACACAAAAGAAATATACGAAAGACAAGTATAAAAATGTGAACATAATCTATGGTATGTGAAAGAAATATAATATAGAGAGGGATTACGAGTAGAACATATACCTTTATGGAAAACAATTGGAAGGTCAAACTCAGTTGTCAGAGCCGGAGGAGACAAAATAGATGGGACTTGAAGTGAGTTACTTGGTTGTTGTTGGGAACTGTGTCCTTGACTATAAACCTCAAGAAGTGGTGGAGGAGAATGTAACAGTGGACTAGACACAACTGGAGGATCATAACTAATAGGAATATTAATTTTAGTAATGGGAGACACGTCAGACGCAAAAATGACCCTTAAAGTAGAAAAAAACTCATTGAAGTTGACATTTGCAAATAAAGAACATAGCGGTTAAGAGAAGGATAAAATCATCTGTATCCTTTTTGTGATCGAGTAAATCCTAAAACAACGCATTTGTGTGATCTAGCAGACCGAGACAAAAATTATGAACAAAACATGTAGGCTCAAAAATCTTCTGAAGTAAGGGATGGAAAGGTTCATGAAGAAATAAAATAGAATGAGGATTGTTTTTTATCGAAAAACCGAAGATGACATACGATTAATAAGACAACATGCAGTAAGAATATCATCACCCCAAAATTGTTAAGGAACCTCATCATAAATTAAAAGAGTGTGAGTTATTTCAATAAGATGTTTATTCTTGTGCTCAACCATCCTATTTTGTTGAGCTGTATATCACAGGCTGTATGACCGAGAATGCCATTAGAAGCCTTAAATTGTTTAAAAGAATGGGAAAGATATTCACGGCAATTATCACTTCACTAAGTTCGAATAGAAATTCCAAACTGAGTTTTAATTTCATTATCTAAGGTTTGCAATGGTCAACGACACTGAAGATGACAATGCATGTGCTGGCACATGCGGCAGGAAGAAAAACGTTCAGTGAACTTGTCAACGACACATGAAGGCATGTCTAACCTTCGATGGTAGTGATCTGGAAGGCACGGTGGTCGCCTGGCCAAGACATACAAGACCATGTTGTCGTCGATCGAAACTCAAACTCCAACAATAGCGGGCGACAAAAAGAATTGCCAAGAAACCTTATGCTCTAAATACCGTATTGAATTTAGTGAAAAAATAAGTATAGGGTTAATCATTAGAATGTGGGCTAAGCCCAAATACAAATGAATGTGTAAAAATAACATAATTAGCATAGGGACTATGTTTCCCTAATTAACATAAAATGCAATATATCTAACAAAAGCAATATTTATTGCTAACTTGTTATCAAAATATAGTCTCATAGGTTTATCCAATCAACGTTGAAGTTTTCTAAAATTATCTTTGACAACATTATTTCAGAAATCCCTAAGGCCATGGCTCTAAACTTTGCCTCTTCACTTGATTTGGCCACAACATTTTGCTTTTTGCTCCTCCAAATGACCTCATTTTCTCCAAGAGAAGTGTAATATCCAAAGCTAAATCTTTTGTCATCTATAGAACTTGGATATTTAGTGTTTTTGTTGGCTTCTAAGATCTTTGTATGGGAATGAACAATGACTAGGACTATTTCATTAATCTCAAAAATTGTTTAAAGCATGTATATGACACCAATGTACAGGAGAGAATATAGTGTGCAGGTTGAAGAAAGCTTTGTATGGGCTCACAGAGTCACCTCGTGCTTGATTTGGTAGACTCACTCAGGCTATGATCTCCATGGGATATCGACACTACTTTGTTCATCAAGTATTCCCAGAAGATTAACTCACACTACTCTTGGTCTTTGTTGATGATATGATTGTTGCAGGAGATGATGAACATGGAAACAAATCTTGAAAGAAAAGTTTGCCGCCCAATTTGAAAGGAATAGAAGTAGGTTACTCGAAGAAAGGAATCTTTTTCTCCCAAGATCCTTCAATATTTGAAACAAGTCCAAAAATGAGGTTACTGTGAAAGAGGAATGGAAAAATTAAAAATGGCAGTATATACTGATACAAATTATGCAGGGTCTATCATAGATAGGAAATTCACTTTAGGATATTGCATGTTCTTGGGTGGAAATTTGGTGAGTTGGAGATGTAAGAAAACAAATGTTGTTGCAAGGTCTAGTGCAAAAGCTTAATTTCAGACTATGGCACAAGGGGTGTGTGAATTGTTATGGTTGAGAACCTATGATGCTCTTATAATGGCATGCGTAGAACTTATGATCCTTTATTGTGATAATAAGCTATTAGCATTGCTCATAATCCAGTGCAGTATGATAGATCCAAACACATAGAGACAGATCGACACTTTATTAAAGAGAATATTAAAGGCAATATAAAATGTTGTTGGTAAAATATGAAATGTATTACTAAAAGTTGTTAGAAATTCTTAGAAGATTCAAGATATCTCTTGTAATTATTACATTAGGGTTTGAGTTCTTTATATATAGAAGTTGAGGTAAAACTCAAATCAATTAACAAAAATAAGAATCTTCTTTCTTAATCCTTTCAAGTAGATATTATGTTTCTATATAGATTGTACAAAATATATTACAAGGAGTTGGGCCTAGACCTATATATTGAAAATACATTTAATAGTTTCAAACAAATAGATTCAAATTCTTAACAACTCTTTTATCCTAAAACAACTGAAATCAGAAAAAAAAAAATTCTCAAACATATTCTTATTGGATTAAAACTAAATTCATAACTTAATACCAAATGTTGGTACTTGGAAAGCATCCCCTATGACCGATTGCGTTGATGGTTGCACTAAGGTACATGGAGGAAATGAAATGGTGTCCCTGCATTTCAGCATACAAGTGGTACAATTTGGTTATATAATAACATTTTAACTATGTAAGAAAATAAGGAATTGTTTTATTGATAACAATCACACAAATTACCTTCTCGTAATCTCTACTAGTAAGTGATAAAATTCTTTAAAAGAAGGAAATAAAAATATGTCCAAATATATGGAGTGATTCTATGGATTTTTTTCCTAATCACTATGGAGATACTGGGATATTTTTATCCTAATCTCAAAATTAGGAGAAAATAATTTCTTTTTGATTCAATCTCATTACATACATTGAGGAAGATGCACACAAAGGTTGAGAGTGGTGGGAATAGTTATCGGAGTAATTGTCTTGGTCTTTTTTTAAAGAAGTTTCTTTTCAATTGATATTTTGACGGTTTTATATTTTGAAACAATGAGATATGTATTTTTTGTACATTGGTGAATAAATATGTTTGTTGTTTATGTTAAACAAGATAATATTATTTTAATATCATTCTAGTCGAAGATTACATATTTCAAAAGAGATAAATTCCAAAAAGGGAAAGATGTGAAGATTACATTATCTTAAAGATAGATTCTATCAATTGAACGCCTCCATATTATAATGGTACTATATGAATTAAAGCATGAAGATCGAAGAAGAAATCCAAAAAAGGAAAGAAAGAATAATTCAAGACAAGGAAGACCACTAGAAAAGTAGAGTGAAACAACGTTGACCAAATTAGTGTTGGATGTCAAAGTCAACTCATGAAGTAGAATGTTGAATATCCTTATTAGACTAGTTCTTCCATGAGATGATCTCAATGAAAGATTGACCAAAACTCAATCATACATTAAACGAGTATAATGATTGAAGGAGGCAAGATGAGTTTACCAGACTACATTAAAAAGTCAACAAGTCACTACATAATACAACAATCAAGTCTGTTATGATGAATGAAATTTGAATGTAGAAATTGTTGATTGAATCAACAAAGAGAACATCAAGATCATATTACAAATCATAAATAAGAAAATCAACACTGATTGAAGATTTGAGTGAAGATATATATGAAGAATATCAACGTTAACTAAAGATCTATTAAGAAATATATAAAGGAAATCCTCTCTAATTGAAGATTATGAATAGTTATATTATTTTCAACCAATCACAAGCAAGGGAAATACTCTGCATATCAAAGACTGCAAGAGAAGAATTGAAATTACAAAAGAGGGAAGAATTGATAATTCACAGAAAGCAATACTCTCTAAATGTTGCATCAAGAACTTCCAGATGAAGCAAAAAAAGATATTGAAGAAATGGAGAATATGCTAAATTGAGTATGCATCAACGGTCAAATGACACAACACAATTATAAATACCAAGAACAACACGAAGAAAACAAGAGAATGAAAAAGAAATAGAAAAATGTTGATGAAATAGAAAATAGGCAAAATTGTCAAATATTCAATAGAAATCAAAGTGAAAATATCCTTTGCGCATAGAGTAAAATTCTTATTCTATAGAATGGTATTGGGTTAAGTGATAACCATTGCAATATCCTTTACACCATGAAGTATACTCATGAGCTTTATTGTACTCTATTGTGTGAGAGATTATTATTACTATTGTAATTGAGAGTTTTGAATCAGGGAGAGATTGAAAAGGATACCAAGAGAGGTATATACTTGTAACCTGGAAAGGGTGATACTCGTGATATGTTAACACTCGTGATACCTAGAGAAGTTGATACTCGCTGTAACCTAGAGAGGTTGATACTCGTACTAGTAAAGTTGATACAAGATGTAGCCTCAATGTGTGAGGTGAACTAGTATATATCCTTGTGTGCATTCTTTTATGTCTTATTCTTTAATTGTCTATAATATGTCTGCGCAAAGCGATTATAAAATGTCTACGGGATCTATTCATCCTCCCTTCTAGAGCTACCATGCATCAAACTTATACCCTTTTTGTGTGACACATTACCCTAAGAACATTTAATACGCCTTGGGTCTAATCTTTCCCTTTGCTGTTTGTGGACATGTTCAAATGAGACACCCAAAAATTCTAAACGAAAGGTTAAGTGTATGAGTTACATGTGGACAAAATTAGTGGATAACTTCCATTGGACTTTTAAATTTAAATAAAAAAAAAACAATAGAAGGTAATTTATTAATTAAATAAGTAAGAGTAATTATGGCTTTCCCCCGAAAATTTTATGGAACATAATTTTGAAAAAGGAGTGCTTTAGTTTTTTCTAGTAATTGCCTATATTTTTATTCAGCAATTCCATTTTGTTGGCGATATATACATATAAGGATTCATGGATTATCTCCTTTTTGAAAAAAAAAAAAAAAGTTTAAGGTGTAGGAAGTCCCACATTTGCACCTTACAATTCCTTTTTCTCTTGGTTTGTCAACAATCTTCCATGTTGAATT